>ENA-OXET01000004-OXET01000004.1-human-gut-metagenome-genome-assembly--contig:-NODE-4-length-218573-cov-24.573523_pt1 | contig 218573 bp, 175 predicted proteins | sample MGYA00249831_ERZ652256 | MGnify/ENA primary metagenome ERZ652256 (study PRJEB26925, sample SAMN05826983) | human gut metagenome | biome: ENVO:2100002; feature: ENVO:00000062; material: ENVO:00002003... | reverse complement strand
GACTTCAAATAGAAAGCGGTCGCGAAAAAGTCGAGGCGAAACAATCCGCAGCGGACTCGGAAACATGAAAGACCTGTCCGTCCACCGACACAAGACCGCTCCCGTTCCGGCAGGTGGGCGGGAAGAACATCAGGCGAGAAAGTGTATCGGCTGTTTGGGGTTGAAGCGGCAAGAACGATATACCGTTTAACAACCATATACGCTGCATCGTGGAAAATACTATCGGACGAAGATCCGGCAAAAGGCGTGTGCGACGTATCGATATCGCTGTCTCTATCCGGCAAGAGAAATGAGGGAAAGAAGAGGTAAAGGAAAAATGGCCGAAGTCTGCCTTGAAACAAAGCGGAGAAGCCGCCTTTGCATGAGTGGCCGTTCGATATAAAAGGATATGGCGCAGCCGAAATGTATAAAGGGGTATTTCCGAAGGAAACGGTATGAGTGTCTGTTCGGAAATAAAAGAGGGTATCGCACCCGCGTATCTGTTTTAGATTTTAGCCGGTGTAACCGGGCTGAAACTGGTACTCCAGCCCGTACTACATTTACCTTTTTTCTGTTTTGGTCTGTAATTCTACCGGCTCGTCATCCCATGTCAGTTCTTTGCCGAGAAGTTTGTAAACAGTCCCTTTGGGGAGTTCTATCTCGATTGGTACATTGTACACTTCTTCCAAATACTCCCAATGCCCACACCGGCCCCGAACGGGCTTTTCGGGCATAATCCATTCTGTTCCGTCTTTATTTACTGCCAACCATGCCATAATATCACATTTTTAGTCTGTTCCTTAGTAGTAATTTTATTCTTCTTGAGCTATCATTCTCTTACTGTATTCCAAAATTTTATCCATCGTAAGCCACTCCGGTTTTTCTCCCTCCTTGAAGCTATCATGCAGTTTTATCATAAACTCAATTTGCAATTTTTCGTCGCCAGCCCATAAGGTTTTGGGGTGTCTGTTACCGTAATTGAGGTAATACTCGCAGTCTGACCGTAAGCGGTCTAACAGTTGGTATCTGAAAACCGAATCCCTGTGTATTACTTCGTCTACCGTTACTCTTCCATTTGAATTTGTTACATCGTTTGTCATAACCTATAAAATTTTGAGTTTTCTTTTTCCCTCTTGTAGCACCTGCTACTTTCGGGCCTGATTTAATTATGTCGCCTCGAAAGGTGTCATAGCTCTTTATGCAAGGTTTCACGATTAAATACTACCCGTGCGAAGCGGAGGGTGGAGATTTTGTCGTGAACCGTCAGGCTTTGACCTTGCATACAAGAACGGCATGACAAGTACCTTTGCGACACAATTTATATCAGGCAGCCCGAAAGCGATGTGCGAACACAGGGAAGAGAAGGTCTCGTGTAAAAGGTTGATGGGCGATAAAAAGGGTTTGCAGCGAAAAGAGAAATATAAACGGGTATTCCGGGGCAGTATAAAAATTGATCGTGAGGATAAAAGGGGGATTGTGCCAGCATGTCTATTGCGAGAAAGAGGAACGGGCTGAAGCTGGTAGTTCCGGTTCAGCCCGCAAAGCGCATTGGAGGTCTTTTGCCTGTTCCTGTCAGAAATGGGCTACCATAATCCGATGTTTGAAAATCCTGTTTTTATCGCTCGGTCGCCGTTGCTTTATCCAGATATGGTGTGCTCCGTATCCGAATATGAAATAGTCGTCGAGCGTGGTTTCGTTCTTCAAGCGTTCCATACTTGCCCGAAGTTCGGTTTCGTCAGTTGCAAAAAGAATCGTGTTCATGATTCGGAAATAGATTTCTTCCGCTTCATCGCTATAGCGGCAAAAGACGTGTTCGATTGTTACGTTCATGGTTCTATTGGTTTGATTGAGGTGTTTCGGGTACATTAGTCATTATTGATTCTCCGTCTTGATTGAAAATTTCTATTGTCGGGTTGCCGTCGTTTTCTTCGGGGAGCATAGATTCCGATGTATCGGTCAATGCTTGCCACTCTTCATAGCAAAGACGGTTGTCAATGATGTTCGACACGTCCTCACAGTTCCATGAGCGGACGATTGCCTCGGCTTCTTCATAACTGTCCGCTTTCACACTGAAATAATCCCGTTCCCAACTTGTAACCTTACGGTCTTGATAAAATTTGTATTCTCCCATATCCTTGTTGTTTTAACCGCTTACTTCTACAATATCCTCTATTCTGCCGTACAGTATCGAGCGTAACGCTGTTTTGTCAATCGCATAATACTCGTGAATACTTCCGTGCTGTTTGACGAAATACCGTTTGAGGATGTCGGAAAAGTCAAAGTGATAACCGCTCAAGGCAATTCCACGTTTGAAATAGATACTTTCCCATACGTTACGGGTAATCCAGTTCTTTTCTTCCCGGTTTAACTTGCCTCCGTTGTTCAGGTGTACCCGCAATTTGTAAACCTTGCTGTCCTGCAATGTCGCCAGTTCGGGAATGTCCCATTTGACGAATTTTGTTGCTATCTGTGTCATACGTTTGCTATCGTTTAATCATGGATAATCACTTCATCACGGTATTCTGAAATTTCCTTGCCGCTTTCAAGGCGGACAACTATGGTATTGCCATAGTCGCCCACGATTGTGCCTTCCATGTAACCTTTATATGGATTGAGCAACGTGCAGGACAAACCGATAATATCGCTATCTTCTTCGTATTCGTACATAGTGAATTGTGTTTAGGTTTAGGATAACTTAATGTTCCATTTACCTTGCGAGAATATCCGAAAGCTCACGTATTCGTCCTCTAACTCGTATGTCAGTATGCGGATATAGATTTTGTCTTTGGCTGCCAATAAGGCTATTAATTCGTTGATTGCTTTTTCCGGGTATTCCCAGCGGGAATCAAATTCGGCATCTACCGTGTCGCCATACCGGTTGACAAAGCCGTTGAAATTATCGTCCAGAAATGCCTCTATCTTATTGAGGTCTTGTTTGTTTTCCGTACTTGCGTGGAAAATGTTTGTTGCGTAGTTTGCCATAACTTTGAATTTTAAGTTTTCTTTTTTCCCTCTTGTAGCATCCAGCTACTTTCGGGCTTGATTTAATTATGTCGCTTCAAAAGGTGTCATGGCTCTTTATGCAAGGTTTCACGATTAAATACTACCCGTGCGGAGCGAAGGGTGGAGATTTTGTCGTGAACCGTCAGTCTTTGACCTTGCATACAAGAATGACATGACAAGTACCTTTGCGACACAATTCATATCAGGCAGCCCGAAAGCGACGTGCGAACACAGGGAAAAGAAGGTCTCTTGCAAAAGGTTCGATAGCTTATATAAAAGGGTTGCAGCGAAAAGAAAATATAAATGGGCCTCCGGGTTGTATAAGAATTTTAATTATGAGGATAAAAAAGGTATTGCGCCGGCATGTCTGCCGAGAGAAAAAGAAACGGGCTGAAACTGGCAGTTCCGGTTTAGCCCGCAAAAGTACATCGGAGGTCTCTTGCCCGTTCCCGTCAGAAATGGGCTACCATAATCCGATTTTTGAAAATTCTGTTTTTATCACTCGGTCGCCGTTGGTTTATCCAGATATGGTGTGCTCCGTATCCGAATATAAAATACTCATCGAGTGAGGTCTCGTTCTTCAAACGTTCCATACTTGCACGAAGTTCGGTTTCGTCAGTTGCAAAAAGAATCGTGTTCATGATTCGGAAATAGATTTCTTCCGCTTCATCGCTATAGCGGCAAAAGACGTGTTCGATTGTTACGTTCATGGTTCTATTGGTTTGATTGAGGTGTTTCGGGTACATTAGTCATTATTGATTCTCCGTCTTGATTGAAAATTTCTATTGTCGGGTTGCCGTCGTTTTCTTCGGGGAGCATAGATTCCGATGTATCGGTCAATGCTTGCCACTCTTCATAGCAAAGACGGTTGTCAATGATGTTCGACACGTCCTCACAGTTCCATGAGCGGACGATTGCCTCGGCTTCTTCATAACTGTCCGCTTTCACACTGAAATAATCCCGTTCCCAACTTGTAACCTTACGGTCTTGATAAAATTTGTATTCTCCCATATCCTTGTTGTTTTAACCGCTTACTTCTACAATATCCTCTATTCTGCCGTACAGTATCGAGCGTAACGCTGTTTTGTCAATCGCATAATACTCGTGAATACTTCCGTGCTGTTTGACGAAATACCGTTTGAGGATGTCGGAAAAGTCAAAGTGATAACCGCTCAAGGCAATTCCACGTTTGAAATAGATACTTTCCCATACGTTACGGGTAATCCAGTTCTTTTCTTCCCGGTTTAACTTGCCTCCGTTGTTCAGGTGTACCCGCAATTTGTAAACCTTGCTGTCCTGCAATGTCGCCAGTTCGGGAATGTCCCATTTGACGAATTTTGTTGCTATCTGTGTCATACGTTTGCTATCGTTTAATCATGGATAATCACTTCATCACGGTATTCTGAAATTTCCTTGCCGCTTTCAAGGCGGACAACTATGGTATTGCCATAGTCGCCCACGATTGTGCCTTCCATGTAACCTTTATATGGATTGAGCAACGTGCAGGACAAACCGATAATATCGCTATCTTCTTCGTATTCGTACATAGTGAATTGTGTTTAGGTTTAGGATAACTTAATGTTCCATTTACCTTGCGAGAATATCCGAAAGCTCACGTATTCGTCCTCTAACTCGTATGTCAGTATGCGGATATAGATTTTATCTTTGGCTTCCAAAGAAGCTACCAGTTCGTCGATTTCTTTTTCTGGGTATTCCCAACGGGAAGAAAATTCTGCATCTACAGTGTCGCCATACCGATTGACAAAACCGTTGAAATTATCGTCCAGAAATGCCTCTATTTTATCGAGGTCTTGCTTGTTTTCCGTACTTGCGTGAAAAATGTTTGTTGCATAGTTCGCCATAATCTTAAATTTTGAGTTTTCTTTTTTCCCTCTTGTAGCATCAGCTACTTTCGGGCTTGATTTAATTATGTCGCTTCAAAAGGTGACATGGCTCTTTATGCAGGGTTTCACAACCAAATACTACCTCCGCAAAGCGGAGCGTGGAGATTTTGTCGTGAACCGTCAGGCTGTGACCTTGCATACAAGAAAGACATGTCAAGTACCTTTGCGACACAATTCATATCAGACAGCCCGAAAGCGGATGTGCGAATACAGGGAAGAGAAGATCTCGTGTAAAAGGTTGATGGTTTATAAAAAGGGAGTTGCAGCGAAAAGAAAAATATGCCGTGGAATCTTTTTTTCTTTTGGCTGCACAATGGGACCAGAGTGTTTTACGAAGTTCGGGAAAAGGTTTAGTTTAGTCCATTAGCCTATATATATGCTAAATCAAAGTAAACTATATTTAGGCAGCCAAATTTGCCTGCCTATAAGTTTTTCCTTATCTTTGTATGAACTAAAGAATACTTGCTTTTTTCTTTTGGCTGCAGTGGTTCTTGGAAGCTCACATGCAACCATCGGACGAAAAAAATCTGGTGGGAAGCTGTTCAAGAAGTCCCGATTATAAGCAAGTGCAAAGAAAGAAACAGAGTGAAAACAAAAAATTGGGAAATACCTTTAATTAACGATTTTGTTTCTTGTTTGTTCCTTAATTAAAATCGTGAAATTTTCAACAATCTGATTTTCAAATCATTATATAAACTATTTTTGAGAGATTGAATTTATTGGCAATAATCACATGATAGAAAACGGGATATGGTTTATATTTGTTTATTTTGCATAGAAAATCACCGATATGGACAAACGAAACATTATATTGGAAGATGGCGGCAATGCCGTGGCAAGTTGCCCGGTCATTGTTTCCGCAAGCCGCAGCACCGACATTCCGGCGTTTTATGCCGACTGGTTTTTCCATCGCCTCCAAGTAGGTTACTCGGTATGGACAAACCCTTTCAGCAAAGTCCGGAGTTACGTATCTTACAAGGATACAAGGTTTATCATATTTTGGTCGAAGAACCCGTACCCCTTGTTGCCTTATTTGGATATTCTGCGAGGAAAGGGCATAGGGTGTTATATACAATACACATTAAACGATTACGAACTCGAACGCTTGGAAACAGGTGTTCCTCCATTGGTGGAGCGCATAGACACGTTCAAGAAACTGGCCACACGTTTAGGCAAGAAAGCCGTGATATGGCGTTTCGACCCCATGCTGCTCATGGAAAGCCTCTCCTTGGACAGCTTGCTTGATAAGGTGGAACGCATAGGTGACCAACTCAAGGGATATACCGAAAAAATGGTGTTCAGCTATGCCGACATCGCTAACTATAGAAAGGTAAAATCCAATTTAGACAAGAGCGGGATATGTTACAGGGAATGGACGGAAGGGCAGATGGTTGAATTTGCAGAACGCCTTTCCGAGTTGAACAAGACGAATGGTTGGAATTATGCCTTGGCGACTTGCGGTGAAAAGGTGGAGCTTGCCCGGTATGGCATAGCTCATAACCGTTGCATCGATGCCGACCTCATCGCCCGCTTGGCTTGGCAGGACAAGACGTTGATGAAGCACATGGGTGTCGAAGTCAAAGAAATAACCTCGCACGGCCTGTTTGATGACGGCTTGTTGCCGTCCGGTGCCATACCATTGCCGGGAAATCGGTATTTCATAAGCCGACATAAGAAAGACCCAGGCCAACGCCTGTTGTGTGGCTGCATGGCTTCCAAGGACATCGGGGAGTATGACACCTGCCCCCATCTTTGTGAATACTGCTATGCCAATTCCTCTAAACCTTCGGCATTGGCTAACTGGGAGCGGCATCAAAATAATAAATTTTCAGAAACAATTACAGGTAAATAATGACTATGGGCAAATATGATTTTATCAAGAAGGGTGCCACAGTCTATTGGCATGACCCGGATGGCGGTTTATCGGATGGGGAGTATGGGATAATATCTGCTCCTGAAGAAATTGAAGAGGACAGCATCATTTTAATAGCTTCCGATTGTTCGGAGGCAGAAGTTTTCCCCACGGAATTGTCCTGTTGCTGAAATGAAATTACAAAAATTGGAAATGGGTCAGCCGTTTGGAAATACCCCACGGCTGACATTTTGATACATGATACAGCATCCGTTTGCAAGAACGATTCCTATTTTACCTACCTCGGCGATATGGCACATAGTCTTCCGCTATAGCCCCCACCAGTTCCCTGTCCTCATGCGCCACCTCCTGCGTATTGCCGTCACCGTCCACATCCATGATGTCCGGCTTGGCTTCGATGCGTTCTTGCACGGCATCAATCTGTTGCGAAATCATCGAGGTGGCTCTTTTTACATCGAACAAGGTCGTTTTCAAGAACTCCGGTGATTCCTGCAAGCTGCCCAGCCACGATTTTAAGTAAGCCGCTGATTCCTCTTTTATCTGTTTTGCCATGCCATACCGCGAGGCCAACAGCGCACTGCCCAGTTCGGCCACCAATTCTTCCCTTGCATACTCCTCCGACCCAAATGCGGCAGGTTTCAAACGGTTCAACCGGCTTTCATGCCCGGAGCTGTGAGTCATTTCATGCAGCATGGTACCGTAATAGGACTCCCCATCTACAAACTGCGACTTTTCAGGGATAACAATTTCGTCTTTGCTGATACTGTAATACGCACGGTCTTGGTGCATGGGGCGAATGGGGCACACCCATAGCCCTTTATCCACCATTTCGTCCAATGGGGCGAACGAGAATGACTCACCTTCCAATTTTACGGGTGGTTTCAGTGCATTGGCAGACCGAATCTTCTCGTATAGTTCGGGACGAGCCTCGCGGAGGTTGGTCTGGTCCACATTGAATACGTTATATACGTTCATCTTCGGATAGACATTGTACCGCTGCTTTTCCTCGTCCGACAGCCGCTTGTACTCGTCATATTTGATTTTCTCTTTTGTTTCCTTGTCCACTACGGTAAAGGTGGTGATGAACACTGGAAACGATTTCTCACCTTTCTGCACGGATACCAACGGCAGCTTTTCCCCGTTCTCATCCACCAAAGGCTGACGCGAGCCGTCCTTCTTCTTGCTGTAATTGAGTGAAAGCGCGGCATCGAAGGTGCAAAATACAGGAAGCTCGTACCCCCTTTTCTCACATTCCAATGCCAACATGAGGGCATTCATCCCGTTGTACTCCCTGCCCGAAAGATTCTTTGGCCATTTCATCATGCCTTCTGTAAACCAAGGCTTCGACCAGTCCTTTTTCAAGGTGGAAATCTTTTCTATCATCAGTTCCGTGAATCGTTCCAACGCCCGGTCTTCCGCCGACGGGCCATCCCTATGGTAATCATTCCTCTTTGCCATGCCTACGCTTGTGTTTGGTTGTTATGCTCCTTTTTTACCCATTCTGCCAACTCTTCCACCCGGCAAGCAATGTTGAGTTTGTCAAGGTAGGCAGACAGTTCCAGCTTGCCTTTGGCTGTTATACCTGTCTTGGGTACAAGGAATGCCTCCCGCTCAGCTGAGAAACGGATGAAACGCACCCAAGTGAAAGCGAAGGCATCGCCATCTTTCTCGGTACTGAAAGCCGAGAACACCAGATACTTGCCGCCTTTTTTATCAGTCTTTTCCTCCACCTGCTTGCCGATGGTGCCGCGAAATTCAATGTCGCCCTCTATGTTGTCCTTGTCGGATGCAGGGGTAAAATCCACTGCATCGGCATGGAAATTCAAGTATAGGTTGTCGCTGCGCTTGCGAAAAGTGAGCGTGCCTCGCATTTCTACCTTTGTACCCACAGCATATGGGTTGGTGTCCGATTCACCTCCATCCATTGACACGGAGATTTCCACTTGCTTGCCCGCTCCCGACTTGGCGGGAATGGTGGTCTTGACACCAAAGCAGATGAATGTTTGTCCCTCGCTATTGGTCCGCACCGTCGCCGCCCGGCTGACCGTGCCGTTGATTGTCACATTGCATTTAATCATATGGTTATCCTTTATTGGTGATGTATTCGATATTTTGTCTATTATCTCATTTGCAGGTTCTCGCCTTGTCCGTTACGTTGTTCCATTCCCTGCTCATAGTTCCGAGCCACTTGCCCGGAAAGGGCGATGCCGCCCACAATTGCCGCCACTTGGCTGCGTTTCTGTTCTGCCGTGGTACCCGTATCGGAAAGGACAAGGGAAAGGCGGTTCATCTCCGATGCGGTCAGTTCATGCGAGAAACTGCCGTCGCCACTGTCGATATGCAAGATGGGGCGGCCGTTGTCCTGCACCTCCAACACGCACTCCTTGCAGGCGGGCAGCAATGCCGAGAGGTCGATGCGTTTGCTCAAGGCCGCTTCGGTAGCCATCCTCATCTGTTCCTCCTTATTGTCAATCTGCATGGCGAGAGCCATAAGCGAGGTGAACATAGTAATGGCCATTTCCACAATGGGGTCAGTACCGTAACCGAGGTGCTCGTTGCTGTCCTCCGATGAAAGTAATTTCTTCATCCACTCATCCGGTGACAGGCCTGCGTCGATAGCCGTGCCGTCTGTGGCTTTGTATTTTGCCAATAAATCCTTGCCATCGTGCAGCAGTTGCAGGTTAATCTTCCCCTTTGGGGCAATCTCAGCCAAGTATGCCGCAGGGTCGATGTCACGCTTGGCGCCGTCGGTGGAGAGTTGCACCACACCGAATTGGAGGTTGTCACTTGACACGCCCACTTGCTGCCCGGCGTTTACCGTATCGCCCACTTTGGCATGGGTGTTCGTCAGGCCTTGGTAGCTGACCTGATAAGTGGTTCCATCTGCCCGTGCATACTCCACGGTCAATGATTTGCCGGCATCCACTGCCACGACCTTGCCATTGTCTTCCGTGGCCAATACGGCTTCATTGTCCGTTGGAAGAGTGATGCTGCGCTGTTCGCCAAACGGCACAGTCACCAACAGAAACTCTGCCCGTTCCAACGGAAAGGCATAATCCTTGCTCTCTCCGGCAAGGTGGCTGTCCCTATCCTCACCCGGTGTCCGGCCTTGTGCTTGCATCTCTTCCATCACCATGCGGTCGTACTTGTCAAGCCCGTTCCGCTCAATGATGCCGATGAGCGAGGCAGCGTAGTTGCCTCCCGTGGCATATCCCGCCTGTTCCAACCCTTTCGCCCAGCCTTGGTAGTCATCAGCTTGCAACTTGAAACATCCGGCATACCGTTTGTTCTCTACCAGGAAACGGGAATGGTGTTCGTAGGAATCGGCCACGCTGTCATAGCTGCAAAACTTCTCATTGGGTTTGTCATCTGTATACAAGCCATACCTGCCGCCACCGTCCAACCAGCCTTGCGTGGCCTTGATGCCGAAATGGTTGTTCTCTTTCTTTGCCAAGGTGCTTTCGCCGTTGCTGCTTTCCAAAATGCCCTGTGCCAGTGTCACGGAGGCCGGAATCCCATACCGACGCATCTGTTCCATCGCATATGCTGCGTATCTCTCCGCGTATGTTTCGTTCTTGCTTTTGCCCATATCCAAATCTTATGATTATCAATACCTGTTATTATCGTCCACGACCCATACGTACCTCATTCTCCTTGCTTATTGTCTGCTCGGGGTTCTCCAATTGGTCACAGATGGCTACCCGTTGCCCAGCTCGGATAAGTTTGGGAAGATGGGTGTCCAAATCCCCGAAGGGGAAGGAAACGATGTCTGCTTTATCTCCATGTACTACATCAAGTCCTAATATCCGTGAGGCGGTCTGTGCGTCTTCCTTATAGGCCAGATAGTTGTCGCCGGTCCGGAACAGCAGCACGGCATCGGGGTGCTTGCCTTTAAGTTGGTCGTACTGTTCCTGCATAGCCGGGGTAAATGGTTGTCCCTTGGCATTGGCATCAAATGCTATGCGGGTTTGTTCTCCTTGATGGGATTCTTGTGATTGGGCCTGCGCGTTTGCCTGTTGCAACACATCGGCAAAGAGCTTGGCTGCCAGACAGGTCTTATATTCGGCCATATCCTCCGCCGCCCACATTCGTTGCCACTGCTGGGGTGTCACCAGCCTCGGCTGCACTTTCTCTATGCCGTCGATGACCGGGGCGCAGAGAATGCGCTCGTCCTTGGTGCGGAAGATATTCACCCGCTTGATTTTGGACAGGTCGGCATTCTCGGCGGGACCAGCAAACAAGTCCACTTTCAGTTCCGGCCTGTTCTGTGCCAGGGCGTAGTATTTATTGGCCAAGCTGCGGCGTACTTCGGCGGACGCTTCCTGTTGCCCTTGCTTGATGGTGGTGAAGAAACGGTTGACATCCTCTTTGTCGGGATAGACGCTGAATGACGTTTCTCCCTGCGGTTTGAGGTACAACGCCCAGCGTCCGTCATCGTCACGCAACATCTGTATGCGGTCGAACTGCACGGAGGTTGCGTTTTCTACCGCTTCCGACACGTCGATGTACGAGAGTGTCCGCAGTTCCTTGCCCTCCAATTTGGCCGTGGTCACCTCCTTGCCCTCAAAATAGCTGTCATCGGGACGGAAGCCCAGCAAGCCATCCTTGTTGAAGAAGCGGACGAATGTAGCCCCTTGCGCCCGCAAGGCGCTATCAATGCGTGTTTTGGAGAAGCCGGGCAGGTTGTTCGTCACCGCCTTTGCCCCGCGTTCAGACCGCTCTTGGGCGTTCATCACCTCGTCCGGTGTCAAGCAGTATGGGCGTTTGTCGCCATCGGGAAAGGCCACATGACCGCCCTCCAACGCTCCGGCCGGCAGCACGACATCCACGATGCCCGTCTGCTTGTCGCGCACGATGACCATCTCCTTGGTAGAGCGGTCGGGTATCCCCTTCAAGCTGTCCGACACCGTATAGCTGCCCTTGGTATTCCATTCGGCGGGCATATATTCCTTGCAGGACTCCGCCATCTGTGTGCCGTAATGGACGGCTTCGGTAAAGGCGATTTCCATCACTTCAGGGTCTTCATCATGCACCTTTAACAACGCTTCCTCCACTTTCTTGTCATAGAAGCCCAGATTGAACTTTTCCAGGAACGCCTGTTTCTCGGCGGGAGAGGCGAAATTCCGGCTGTCCACACCCATGCCTCCCTTGCGGATGATGTCGATCAGAATGGCGCTCTCCCTTGAATCCACTTGCGGCTTCTGTTTCTCGCGCAATTCGGTGGTGCGCTTGTGGTCAAGCAAGGTCGCGTATTCTATTTTCTCGCCACGCTCTGCCTTGCGCATCACCTCCACGGCATTGTTCACGTCCGTTTCGATGGCTTCCAACAGGGTGGGGTTCTCTTGCAGTTCCTGTGTCCAGTATTCCACCAAAGGCAGGCTCTCCGCTGACATTTTGGCCGGCAGGCCGAAGTCCATCATCTTCACTCCGGCAGCGAGTTCGGCCACCAGCCGTTCATATTTCACGGCATCTTCCGATGGTGCTTTCCCACCCTGCATCACCATGCCTTCACGGGCAAGGCGTTGCCGGTGGCCGGTGGCGCTTGCCACTTGGCGCACCAATTCCTGCACATAGTCGGGGTAAGAGGAAAAATGTTTTTGGTCTGGCATATAGACGGCATCCTTGGCGGTGTCGTAACGGGGTGTGCCGGTACCGTCTTTGCGTATGGGCACGAGGTTTTCCTTGATTTGCGCCACGAAATGGTTGACGGCATTCCGCAACTGCCGTTCTTCCGCTTTAAGATTGCCCCGGTCGTTGATGCCGCCGTGGCTCTCCAATAGGGCACGGTAGGTTTCGGGAATGGAATCGGGCAGCGTGGTCTGGTCCACGTTGAACAGGATGCGTATCTCCCGGTTGCGCACCCCTTTGTATTGTTTCCGCTCTTCCTTGTCCAACTGGAGGTAGTCTTCCCTCGACATCGTGTCGCTCGGGTCGTTGCGGTTGACGTACTTCTCCCATTTGTACCAATGGAACGGCACTCCTTTCTCGCCTTGCAGCACCGCCTCGCCGTGTTTCTTAGCTTCGTTGAACGAGAAATAGCGGGCGGTTTTGTAACCGCCACGGTCGGCGTGCATACCGAGTATGAGGGCGTTGAACGGGCTGACTTCCGGACCTTTCGGGTAAAACCTTGGAGCCGTCCTGCCCGAAGCGTTCAACCAATAGCCGCCGCTGATTGCCGCGCCATTCAATGCGCCAGACAGCAGTTCCTTCTCCCGTTCCACGGCAGCTTTTTCTTGTGGGCTTTTGTCCTTGCTCATATATCTTCAGTTTAGTTTTACTTGATACCAAATGTCCTTTCCCTGCCTTCTTCCAAGGTCTGTTCCGATGCGCGGTAGTTTTCTTGGGTCATTTGCCTTGTTTCCTCATGCTTGGCCAGCACAGCATTGGCGAGGGTATTTATCGGCAATGCTCCTTCCCGGCAGGCTTCGGCGGCATGGTATGGCAACAGGATGCTGCACGGCACACCGTCGATGTCCATAAAGAGGTTGTCTCCTTGCAGTACGGGATGGGCGAGCCTTGCATTCAACGGTTCATCGGGATAGGGTTTATACAGCTGTTTGGCCGATGTCTCTTCTTGCCGGTCAAGAGCCTCCTGTCCGGCCTTGTTAAGCAGGTTCAAGCCGCCCATGCCTATCAGCACCATTTTCAACAAGGGGTTGCGGACGAACATGCCTAGCAAGATGGAGGCAATGGGCAGCAGGCTGTCCTTTACCCCGAATGATTTGGTATGACCGGTGAACAAGCCTATCAGCACATCGGGAAGCATGGAAACAACATAGCTCAGGTTCCTGCCCACACCGCCGATGCCGTCTAATCCGAATGTCCTGAGCAGTCCATCCCAACCGTTTTCATTCGAGGGCTGTTGATCTGGTTGTCTAGTTTGTCGGGGCGATTGTGGCATTTGTGGCTCGTCCGATGTCGGTCCTTGACTGTCTGATGTCGGTGCTTGCCCGTCCGTAGAAAGGGGGGTCAAGCTGTTTATACCCTTTGGTTCTTCTTGCAAGGCTTGTTGCTCAGCCAAGTATTCTTCCTCATGTCCGGGTGCCACAACCAAGGGCATATTCTTGTAGCGTTCATCGTTGCGTTTGTCTTCAAATATCTCGGGAAACATTGACTGGAGGCTGGGAAAATCCGGTAGGGTATTCTGCTCCATCCAATCCGCCCATACCGGTCTTTCGGTAAGGATGCCCATCGGCTTGACCAATTGGCTGTTGACCGACAGCACATAGTCGTTCTCGTAGGATAGGATTTTGTTTCCTTGCTTGCGGAAGCCAGTGAACACGTTATCCTCCGCACCGAACACGGCACGGCTGATGCAATCTTCTACGGTGGGCGGTTTCTTTCCGGCATTCTCCTTGCCCTCGATGTACCACTCCACACCGTAGGAAGCGGCTTCCAAGCCCACCGTTCCTGCCAGTGCCGCCCAAGATGCGATGCCGCCGGTAGCCACGGCATCGGCAGCCAATGACACGCCGCGTCCGGCCCACTTTTCCCCGGTGGAAGGGTTATAGGCGGCCTCGCCCCTTGCGTCTATCTCCTGTTGTAAGGGGGAGCGCATCAACGAATCGGCAAACCCGAACAAGCTTCCCTCCATGCCCTTGCGCAGCACATATTCCACCGATGACTTGGGCATCTGCTCTTTGACCATACGGTCAACCATCATCTGCTCCACCCGGTAGTCCACGTAGGCGTATGCAAGGTCGCCACCTAACCGGGCAGACAGCTTGTCGTACTGCTCCCTGCCAATCTCGGCGACCACGGCCTCCCGCCATTCATGTGCCAACAGTGCCAGGTCGGATGTGAAATCCTTGTTCCCGGCGATGCGCTCACGGCACATCTCCACATAGTCCTCTGCTGTCTTGCTGTTCCATTCACCCGTCAGGCGCAGATACTGCAGGGTGTTGTCCGGCATACCCGTGGCACCGGCGGCAAAGCTGCCAAGCAACCCCGCCGGGCTGAGGGCGTATTCGCCAATTTCTTCCGCCTGTTTCTTGCCGAGGAAGTCCTTCACGCTACGCATGACAGGGACGAAATGGGTGTCAAAGTAGCTTTGCAGGCAGTATTCCACTTCGGCAAACCGTTCGCTATGTTGTATTTCCTTGCTCATGATGTTACATGATGTTAAGTTGCTTCATCAGTTGTTCCTTGGTCTGTTCTATCGCATGGCGGCAGGCTTCCATCTGCTTGGGATAGTATTTCTCCAGCAGGGTGTCCTTGGCTATCTCATCGTGGATAAAGCCCACCGCCGTTTGCCGGTTGATCTCCACCGAGGCTTCCCCGTCCTCCTTGTTGTTGAACCAGGCTTTCGTCCACCAACGCAAACCTGCCCGGTCGGGATAGACGGTGACAAGCCTGGGTATGTCGAAACTGCGCACGTCTATCTCCAGTCCTTCCAACGGGTCGGTGACGCCGATGGCGGCTACCGCTTCGTCAAGTTTTTTTTTTTACCGCTTTCGTCCAACGTGGAGAGGAACACCCCGTGACGGAACGCCAAGTAGTCCAGGAAGTCGCCTATCAGCAGGTTTTGTACCTTGGCGGCGATGGGTATGGAGCGGCTGCCGATGCCGAGCGGGTTGGCCAACGAGGGTATCACCTCATAGAAATAGTTGCGGATAGCCGAAAGCGAGAAAATATTGCGTAGCGACTGGACGGTATGGCCGGATACCTTGTATTGTCCGCCCGCGATGTCCGTAAGGTAGTCGGGATAGAAGCGGAGCATCAGTTGCTCGATTTCCTCCCGGTCATCGTCATAGTCAGTGGGTATCTCCATTTCGAGGGTGTCGAAGTCGGGCATACCGGTATGTCCTTGTTGCTGCATCATCTTCAAATTGCCATAAATCATGGTGAGAAAGTCGATGGGGTTGATTTCTTCTCCGTCATACCGCACCTCCATGTGGAGCAGGTCGCCGCTGATGGCCAACACGCTCCCTGCCTTTACCTTTGCCCCGAACGGTGCCATTGCCCTTGCCAGGTGGGCGTAAGTCACTTCATACTTGTCGTACCGGGTCACTTGGAACAGCCCCTGCCTGGGGGTGCTCCCGATTCCCGTCACCACGCCGTCGGCCACTGCGGCCAGTATGTACCGATGCGTGCCGAAATCCACGCCGTGGTGGAAAAACGTCTCGCCGCTCTTAGGATGGGCCTGTTCCCCATAGCCCAAGAGCATCTTCACTTCGCCGTCCCGTTCCTCAAACGGCATACAGTAGCCGCTTGTGGAAACAAGGTTCATTTCTTGTGTATAGTCCATATTCTCGTTATTGTCAATTTTCTTTCCGTTTTATCTTCGCATTCCTCCCTGCCGTTCTTGCTCCTCTTGTTGCGTTTGCCCCACAGGTTGCGTCTGCTCAATCCGTGAGTGGTTACCGATAAGCATCATGCCCAGCAGCAGGCCGCCTATCTTGCCTAACCAGCCGAAACGGCCAAACACCAACAAGGCGGAAGCTACCAAGCCGAGCATTCCCAAGCCCGACACGTTTCCTTTTCCCAAGTTGGAGAAGAAATTGCCGAACATATCCAAACCGTTCCCACCAGTTAGGTTGCCTAAGAACGTTCCGATGCCTCCCCATGTCTGGTTCATGGTGGAAACGCCATCCTTTACGCCTTGCAGGGCTTCACCTGCCTTGTCAACAGCCTGTTCCACACGGTCGGCTGCTTGCCCGGCCATTTCCACTCCTTTGTCCACGTTCTCTTCACCGACCAGCACGTCGGCCACGGTGCGCACTACCGGCTTGTCGTTCACAATGTTCTCCCACGCAAGGTAACCCATGCCGCCTCCGACGACTGCGGTCTTGGTGGCGTGTCCGAATCCGGCAAGGGTGCGCTGGGGATGCACTATCGCGCCGCCCATCGAGCGTGTGACGGAGTTGTTGACCAGTTTCTTGCCGAAACCCAATATTCTTGACCATCCTCCCATATCCAGTGATTGTTTTATTGATGTTTCTATATCCGTTTATAAATCTCCGTTTCTTTTCCACCGCCTCATAGCGGCACGGGCGATTTCTGCCTTGTCCGCTTTCTGCGGCCTTGCCCCTTCATCAATGGTCGCCCACACATCGGCCAGCGAGGTGTATTTCACCGCCAAAGTCAGGTGGCGAAGTTTTTTGTTCATCGCTTTCAGCTTCGGCCGGATGCCGAACACCAATTCTATCCGTTGTTTCTCGGTCATCTTGGTGTCGCTCAGGCATACTTGCCGGATGTCGTTCACGATTTCCACGCTGCCCAATATCAGTTCTTGATAGATGCGGTTGCGGTTCGGGGTGAGTGCCACGGCAATGGCATTCCCTGCATGGCTGCGCAATTGGTCGTTCAGGCTTCCCATATTTTCTGCCAGTTTGCCTACCTCGTGGTAGAAGCCATATATCTGTGCCGCATAGCTGATGATGTCGCGGAAAGAATCGAGGTAGTCGTTGAACTTCCGTTGGATGTCCGTCGTGCCTTCCACTTCCTCCCGTGTCCAGATATGCCCGGTGGTCTGCATCAGCATCGCCCGTTCCTGTGCCTTCAACTGGTCTTCCGCCTTTTCGGTATAGAGATAGACCATCCCGGCCAGGGTCGGGTCGATTTGCGCCTTTAATTGCAACGAGCAAACAAGCAGCAAGCCCATTATCACGATATGTTTCTTTATTCCTCCCATGCTTCATTCATCATTTTTTCTTCATTGAATGATTTTTGCCGCCCTCCTCCATCTGTCTAAGGCAGCATGGGCCACTTCTCCGTTGCTACGGTCTATCATCCCGGCCGTGACGCTGTTCCACACATCAGTCATGGTGTAGTAGCGGATGCTCAGATGCAGCAGGTACAGTTTCTTGCTGAAAGCGTCCAGCCTGTCGGACAAAGCCCAGAGGGTTTCGCTCCGTTCTGCACCTGTCAGCATGTTCTGCGGCCCTCCGGTAGCTACGGCATTTCTGAGTAGCGTATAAACCGAAACAAGTTCAGTGGCCGTTTCAATGTAGAGGTTGTTCATGCTCATCGTGGCGACAATGCCTTGCGGATTGTGGGTGATGGCCTTGCGCAGTTTGCCAAGAGTGATGAAAATGCGTACCCCGTCCTCATACAGGGTGGTGGCTGCTTTCAGCGAGGAGGCATAACCTTCCACCGTTTGCAGGTAGTCGCTGTATTTGCGTTCCCATTCATGAATGCGGTTGAACTCGGCGGCGATGGTGTTCTGCAAGACCGCCGTTTTAGTCTGGCCTTCAATCTGGTCTTGTATCTGGCTATTGATAGCCTCGTTGCCTTCTGCCAAGGCCAACCATTCCAAAGGGTTGGTCTGTACGAATTGCGCTTGTACCCGGATGCCGGCGCACAAGGCAAATACGATGATCCATATCTTAACGGTTCGTGATTTCATAGATTCCTTTTCTTCGTTTGTTCAATTCTACCCGTCCACGGATGACAGTCACCAAATCGTCATTTATCTCCATGCCGATGATGTCAAGCTGTGGCGTGGTGCGGTCGCCTGAATGGACGCTCACGGTTTTCAGCCCGCAAAGTTGTTGCAGCAGGTTGCTCCGCTCGGCGAAATCCACTACCCGGTATAGTTCCACGTAATCGCTGCTCCGGGTAATCACCCCATGTTCATATATCAGTTGTTCGTCCGTAATGCGGTAAATCATGCGTTTGAGGTAGATAAAACGGTAAGCCAAGACCAACGACATGGCCACTGACAACCAAAGCAACAATCCCTTGAACGGCATTCCGTCCATCCCGGCACAAGCGTAACCGCACAGGTCGAGCGTCAGCAACGGCAGGTTGTCGATAAAAAACTGCAACGTCCGTGGTCGTAATTGCAGGGTGCCGGGCAGCATGAATGGGGATTGTGAATTAATCTGTGTCATCGCCTGAATCTGGTTTGTTTTTCTTCTGTATTATCTTGTTCCATGCTCTCGTCCATCCGTTTGTCCAAGAGTTGGTCGTTCCAGTCCTTGTAACCCTCGCTGGGAGGACGGTAATCGATATGCTGTTTATCCAAGCCGAGTTCCTTACAGATGACGTCAAAGTCAAAGGTGGCCACATTCATTTCGTGCCGCCCGTATTTCCCTGTCAAGTCGGTGACAACCAAGGTGTCTTTTTGGGTCGTATGCGAGTTGAATACCCTCCCGTTCATCTGCAAGGCGAAGTTCACGGCATAGAGTTGCCCCGCGCGGTCGCGGTCGAAACAGAGGTGGTGGTTGGCATTAGGTGTCTGCTCCAGCATTCCGGCAAACTGCCGCACGCTCGGGGTACCGCCCGTGGAAACAAACACGGCATTTCCCAAGTCGGCGTATGCCACATTTCCCTTCTTTTCAATTTGGTAGAACGCCATCGCATCGAAGGCGCTCTCAAACCAATACACATCCTTTGCTCCCGACAGCGGTGTGGTATAGCCCACATCGCTGCGGTGCTGCTCAAGCCTGCCTATCCACATGCCTTCGGTGGCGTTACTCCCTGCCGCCATGCCCTTGTAAGCGGTCTTCCCCTCGGCATTGGGGCGGCTGCGTTCTTCCAAACCGACAATCTGTTTGCCCGGCCATGCGGGCAGCGACAATGGGAAAGCGAGGTTGGTGAACAACTTGCCGTCCGTCCGATGTCTGGAGGCAAGGAAGAAATGGCCGCAAAAGGCACGTTGGGTGTCGAGGTCTATCCCTCGGTTCTTGAAATAGGGATAGAACTTCTTCTGGCTTTCCCAATCGTCCATGCGGAAGGCTTGCAGGTCGTATTCGTCGATATCAAACGGTTTGCCCTCCTTGCCGGGGTTGAATATCCTTGTTTCACGGATTTCCTGCGGTTCGTTCAACAGGCGGCGGCATACGAGGTTGACCAACCGGTCGGCAGACATCCCCGGAGTGTATTCGGCAAAGAAGTGGGGATGTTCCTTGATGAAGGAGATGACGTTGTAGTTCTTGCGTTCGGGTGGTTGGAAGCAGCAGAAGCCGTTGCCGGTGACGATGAACTTGTCGCCGCGCACCCTGCGCCCGTCGCTGTCAATGCGGACATACGACGGATAGCGCAGGCCGTCACGACGGTTCAGCCGATAGCCTGCGTCCACCAGCAATTCCTGTATGCTCAGTCGCCTCTTGTAATCCTCGTAAGTCAGTTCTGCCATGACCAATTCTCAATTCCTCATTCTTAATTCTTCATTCTTCGTTGAATCACATTCCATGCCTCATTTCATGCTGCATTCGTTCCGTGTTCACGGCCGCCTCGTAGTTGCGTGCCGCCACATCCATCGGTGTGTCCACACCGGGCTTGAAATAGCAGCGTGGGGGTGGAGGGCCGTGCCTTTCTAAGTAGATGTCGGGGCGTGGGCCACGGCCCAGTTCGCCCATAACGGCCACGCCCGCCAACAAAGCCGCCCCGATTTTCGTTCCCAACGGCACGTTGTCCCTCGATTTCATGTCCACTTCCCCGAATATCTTGGAAAACAGTTTCAAGCGGTGGTAGTCGTCGATGGCCATGAACTTGTCATATTGCTTCTGGGTGATTTCGTGGCTCACGGCCTCTCCGTCAATGACGGCGGTCATACGGTACTTGCCCTCGGTCTCGGTAGGTTCTACCCGTATCTCGTCCACCGTCACCTCCCGTCCGTGCCTCCCTTCCCTGTACCAGCCTTTGTCGGGATGGATATAGGCAAGGTCGTTACCGTCCATCACCACCGTGCCTTTGGGCAGTTCCCTTTCTTCGGGCACTACGGATAACCCTTCATTGGCATATTGTCCTTGCCCGCCTTGCAATCCCTGCATTCCTTGCTCCAGTTGCTCCGCTTGGGCAAGCTGGCGGTTCAGGTCTTCCATGACAGTCGGATACAGTTCGATGGCAATCATCTTGTCGCTGTTCAGCATATCCATCGTGATGGGAACGGAAAAGTCCTCTTTGATGATGCCGTTGATGATTTCCAGCCGCTTTTCCACCGGCATTTCCTGCGCGGAATTGTGGGTCAATGCAGCCAGTTCCTCCTCTTTCAAGTCATATTGCAGGTCTGCGGGAATGGAGGCGGATTGTATGGTCAGCGTCTTGCGTTCGGGGTCGATAAGTATGCCGTGGCTTGCCAGGCATTCCTGCCATTTCTCATGGGTGAAATAGACAGGAGAAGTAATGAGGGTGTGATAGGGTTTGGCAGGCTCGGTGGGGCGTGGCCTGGGTTGTAAGGGTGTGATGACCGTTTCCAGTTCCTCCAACACATCCTGCCCGGCCACCGTAGCGGTGGGATGCCCCTTGTAGTAGAAGCCATAACCGCCACTCTGCAACTCTCCAGGTTTCATGCGTCCGTCAGGCCGGTTGGGCACTATCGGTGCGCCGGGATAGTAAAGGTCACCGCCGATGCGTCGCAGGTGGAATCCGTCCTGCTGGCGGGGTGTCCAGCCGAGGAAGCAGGCTCCCCAAGGGTGGCGCAAAGGAAATGGGCGTCCAAGCCGCCCGTATTCGCCCGCACCGATGCGGTAGCCGTGTAGCCCCATGGCCACTCGTCCGTTGGCGTTCCGTGCGTGTACGAAATCTCTGGGCAAGTCGAAATCCGCCGCTACAATACTTGCGAAGGTGTTGTAGCACCTTCGGTTGGCGTAGTTCGTACCCCATTCGGTCAGGGCTTGCAGCTGTTTTTCGGTGATGGGATAGGAAAGCAACGGGGAGTCATGCCCTTGTACAATCAGGACAAATCCCTCGCTGCTTCCCGCTATGTGTCCCCTCATGCCGTTGCGGGCCAGGATGTCCCGCATCTCCGGCGGCAGTTCCAAGGGTCGGGGGGTGGTATTCTTTCGTATGCTCATCTTTGGTTGTTCTCATGCTGTTATACGATAATCAGGCATCGCCGTTGGCGAGTGCAGTTTCTATCTCCTCCTGCTTCATGTCGAGAAAGCGCAAGGCGGTGTCGTCGTCCATTGGAAGGTCGCGCAGGCGGCAGTACTTTTCGTATTCCGTCCTCCATTCCCTCGAATGGTGCCATACATAGTCTTTCCAACCATATTCACCGCTTTGCACTTTTTCCACAAGGGTTTCTTCCGGGTAGTATTCTTCCTTTGCCATGATGCCTTATAGTTTGGGAGTGTTGGCGTTCTGCATCCTGAGCTGGCTGCTACGCTTCAACTCGTTCCACATTTCCTCGGTGTAGTCGTCCTCGTGCACATAGTCGAGACCGCCCTCGCCGTCTGCGACCCAGCAGCCAAAACAGCCGAAGTTGTACTTGTCCCACTCGCGTTTCGCTTCCTGCTTCCATTGCATACCGTCACCCACGCACACCAACAGGCCCGTAGGCTCGTTCAGGTCGATGCCGATGGTCATCAGTTCATCGCCTTCCGCCACAGTCAGCGGTTCACCCACTTGCAGGCAGTTGATTTCCGCTGTAGAAAGATGGAATTCATCAGCTATGATTTGCAGGTTGCGCCCGATGACGGGGGTGGGCACGGAAAGGATTTGCTTCGTGCCGGCATCGATCTGGTGGAATGCCTGCACGGGATTGTCACTGTCTCCCAGCATCGGTGCGATGACGGGCTTTCCCTCCAAGAGACGTTGTTTCTGCTCTTCGCTGAACCGCTCCAAGCGGCTCTCCACCAGCACGGGATAAAACAACACATCGGCGGTGCCGTCCTCACGCCGTACCAATGAAAAGCGTGTCCGGGCATGGATGGTGTTGCCTTCCGAATCGTCCACACGAATGGGCAAAATGGGTGAACGGCGGCCCGAATGGATGGCTTGCAGCACATTCACCGGCAGGTCGCCTATCATCTCCCTTGTCAGTCCGAATTGTTCGAGGATGCCGTAGGGCACTTCCTCTTCCGAGAATTTGTATCTGTTCATTCGTCCGAAATTTATTTGTTCTCGGACAAATGTAAGACGGCTGCAAGCGGCAAAAGAAAGTGCAAGAAGAAATCTGCCCGGATTTAGGCTTAATTATGTTGGCAACCGAAAATCATACTGTCAATCATACTTCAAACGAAGAATGGGGCTTCCCAAAGCACGTTCATGCCGGGAAGCCCCATTCGGGTATAAGTCGTTAGGTTTATAGGCGCAATTAGGGCTTATCAGCCTTGGTCGCGACATACATTTGATTCCTGCTGGTTGGGTTGTCGGGTTCTGTCATTGACAGCAGGCCTTCAGTTATCATAGGCGTTATATATACTTCCATCAGATTTTTCTTGTCTGCCAAGCCAAGCATGGCTAATATCTCGGAAGAGGTTCTTGGCTCAGAGCAAAAATCCATTATCTGTTGCAGCCTCTGTTCTTTCTTGTCAGACTTTCTTATAGGGTTTTCTTGTGGGGTTTTCTTATGGGGTTTTCTTACGGGGTTTTCTTGTGGGGTTTTCCCAATTGGCAATGTCAACACCACATAATCGGGCTGCACTTCTTCGGTCAACTTAGGCTCATCCCAACCTAATTCTTTCCATCCGGCCAATATCTTGTCCACGCCGCTTCCGGCTTTCTCTGCCTTGCCCAACAACATGAACATCTTTTGCAAGGTCGGGTTGCGGCAGATGCTTCTTCCTCCCTTAAAGTATTGTTGTTTCGACACTAACATCATGCCGGGGTTGGAAAAAGTCAGTTCCGTTTCCGTCCTGCGTACTACAATGTTTCCTGTCGCATTCAGGTCTTGATGGACTATACAGTTAATCAATGCCTCGCGCACGGCATCATGGGCGGCGGTTTCCTCTTGCCTTTCATCGCCTACCAATTTGAATGGTTTGGGTAGGGCTTGGATAAGTTTGTTGTACACTCGTATATAGAATTGGAACAGGTTTGCCTCCCACGTTCCATCAGGATAGATACGATCGGTCCAGCGCACCTTGGCATCATCGGTGTACAACCGCTCTTGGTAGTCCACGAAATAATAGGGTTCTCCGGCAGGGTTGGTTATCATGTCGGATTGGCCGAACATCAAGAGTCCGGCACGGGTGATGCCGCTTTCGCCTGTCGCTATGTTGTGGGAATAAGCGCCTATCTTCTCCATGAATTGCAGGTCGTCCGTGAGCTTTGCCCAAGGATGGGTGGGGTGCAGGCTGGCAAACAACTGGCGGTATTGGTGCAGTGACGGCAGGTCAATGGCATTTTCAAGGGTGAACCCTTTTCGTATGATGGCATCTTGCGGATGGCTTTCATGTTCCGCATCGGCAAACATCCGCCTCACTTCCGCATCCGTACACAGGTAATCGCCCTCATGGTTCCGACGATAGGTATTGCCAATGGGGTTGGTCGTGAGGTACACAGGGCGCATATTGTATTCAGCCCGGGGAATGTGGCAAACGAGTAGATACGCTCCATCTATTTCCTTGACTTCCACATCCTGTTCATGGGGCAGACAGACACTTACCTTTCCACGGTTATGGGCGTTGTCCCAAAAATTCTTCTTGTATTTGAGTGCCGTTTCTTCGGAAAGGCCATCGAACAAGAATTTCCCTTCCTTTTCCTGTACGCCCAATATGATTGTACCCCCGTTGGTATTGGCAAATGCCGAATAGGTTTCCCAAAAGCTACCGGGAAAGCCACCACGGGCGGATTTGAACTCGACTTCGGCCGATTCACCTTTTTGTACCAAAGCATATAATTCTCTTCTGATGTCTGTCATACGATTCTTGTTATGTTGCAACTGCATTGTCATCGGTTGCTTGATTGATACGACCTCACTTTGGTGATGCAGTTGCTTCTTACAGTTTGCAAATATAATGTTTTTTACGGTGTAACTTCCAAGTTAAGAGAGATTTCTCCATTTTTTCAGGCATCCGTTGTATAATCGTTGCGAAGTCTGATTGACAGGTCTGATTCCCTATAAAATCTTATAATATAGCCATTCCCACTATCGTCTTTCCGCTTTTACGCAAGCCACATATTACTTTTGTGCCATGAAAAAGTCATGTCTACTATTCACCTTATCTTCTTGTTTCCTCTCCGTACAAGCGCAGTTCCACACCATCGCTTACAACAAACAGCTGTATAACGTGGAAGAAGTTGCGGAGCCAAAGGAAACAAAAAGCCTCCCAGAAGCCGGAGAGGCCGATAATCTTGTTTCTCAACCATCGATGGCAGGGAAACATTTAGACGAAATGCACAGCCGATGGATTGGCTGTTATATGAGTGTTTCTTATCCTTTGAAGAAAATCATAGTTACTTCACCTTACGGACGGCGCAAAGACCCTCTCAGTGGCAAGCGGAGCAACCACAACGGCTTGGACTTGCAGGCAAGGAATGAGGAGGTCTATGCCATGATGCCGGGCGAGGTGGTTAAGGTGTCATCCGACAAGCGTTCAGGCAACTATGTGACCATCCGACACGGTGACTACACAGTCAGTTATTGCCATCTGTCGAAAACATTGGTAAAGAAAGGCGCACAAATCATGCCTGGCGAGGTAGTGGCCATCAGTGGCAACACAGGACGTAGTACCGGACCACACTTGCACATTACCGCCAAATACGGCAAGAAGCACATCGACCCGGCCATCCTGTTGCAATTCGTCCGTGAAACACGTGCGGAAGCATTGGCGCATTTGGTAGCAGACGACTAAGCTCACTTCCCGTTCCCTTTCAGGAACTGCTCGTAGTCATATTCGTTCATCGTCGGCTTGTAGGTCTTGCCCGACAGGAACATCCTTGCTATCAGTATAGGCCAGAAGATGGGAATTGCCCATAGAATGACCTTGCTCCAATTTGTACCCCCATAGTCATTCCGTTTGTATTGTTTCGGATGTCGCTCTTGATACTTGGCTACCGGTATCAAGATGTATCGCCAAGCCAATAAAATGGCACCCACCCAAAACCAATCCAATATGAGCCAGCAAAACAGCACGGCCAGCCACAGTGCGGTGGCTTCTGCCGAACAGACCTTTCGTAATATCTTCCCACAGAATTTCAGCAGGACATATCCCAATACAATCAATACAATATATTCCATAATAAATTGAATTTCAGAATACTAATATACGGAATTGTTTTCATATTCGGAAATATATTGCCGTGTTTTTATATGAACATCGTTGGATTTTGCAAACATTATGATACAACAAAAGCCTTTGCTTCTATACAGAAGAAGGCAAAGGCTTTTGATGAATTGAATCTACAATTGTACTCCATTGGATTTTTAATTAAGTCTTTCCTTTGAACGTACAATACGATGACTTGTATGCAATGTTTTTAGGTGGACATTTCAACTTGATTACTTGTTCGTGCTCATTTGTCTCGCTATCTCATAGGCTCTTTGCCTTACCGCAGAATCGATTTCATCCGGAATGGAACGGGTGTCAAGAGATAATCTTTCGCCTCTTTCCAAATCCATATTAAGAAGATAAACAGCAAAAGCGTATGCGTCTATCTCTATGGACTGTGAATAATAGCGGAGTGTAGTAGGCCCACCTTCATTTCGTTGGTAATGCTCGAATTCATATTGCCATTTCTGCAGGACTGGTAAAGGTTCTTTCGTGGATTTCCTTTCACAGAAGTTCTTCACTCCTATTCATTGGTAAAGATTTCTTATCTCATGATAGATAAGCATCCTGACTTCTGTTTCATCTGGATTGTTACTTTGTTGTAGCAGCCAATCGGAATTGACATATATGTTGTCATCCGTTATTTCACAAGCATTGTCCAATGTGGCGAATTAGTGCCCACAGGTTCTAAACAGACCTTGACTGTATTCTTCAATTTCAGGGCAGACAATGCCCGTGCTGAGATTCTTTCAATCCATGTTGTCAATTTCTTTTCTTTACCCATGTTTATCCATTCATTTATTGGAAAAGATTCATCCCTGCCAATTCCATTCAAACCGTTCTATATCCTCCTCAACAAGCCTGTCGCCCATCTGCACTTCTACGAAATGTAAATCAGTAAGTGCCTTGACTGCATGTTTCTGCCCTTTGCGGATATATACGACATCGCCTTGTTGAACTTCTTTCATTTTACCGTCTATCACCAAGATACCTGTTCCTTCCACAAAAGTCCAGACTTCATCCCGATGAAAATGACGTTGGTAACTGATGCTTTTTCCAGCCTTGACGCAGAGATGTTTCGTCAATGACCGGACTTGTTGGTCTGCCGTTTCATGTCGGTCTATTACCTTGTATGTTCCCCACCGGCGTTCTTCGTACATGGGACGGTCGGTTATCCGGCTAACTAAGGGTTTGATGCGCTCACAACCATCTTTATCTGCAATCAAAATACCATCTGGGCTTGCCGCAATGACAAGATTATCCGTTCCTACGCAGACACATGGAATGTCAAGGTCATTAATCACATTCGTATCATGACAACTTTCATCTAACAATACATGGCCAATGGTTTCGTTTCCAAGCACTTCAGTCAATGCATCCCAAGTGCCTAAGTCTTTCCATACTCCATTAAAAGGAATAACAGCCACAGATTGGACTTTCTCGGCCACTTCATAGTCAAAGCTGATTTTGGGCAGTTCTCCGTAATGGTTACGGACTTCTTGAAATGTGTCGGCTTGCAGATGCCGTTTTACGATGTCCGTTAAATATCCCAATTGGAAAGCGAATACGCCCCATTCCACAAAGCTCCGCTGTCAATCAGTTCTTTGGCTCTTTCTTCATAGGTTTTTTCTGTAAAGCATCCAACTTTACGGATAATACCATTGGAACTTTGCGGGACAATGTAACCGTATTTGGTAGATGCGTATGTCGGTTCAATCCCCATCAATACGAGGTCGGCAACGCTGTGTTCCACGGCATCTGCCATCTGTCCGATGACACGGAAATAATTTTCATCCGTATAGGGGTCGCTCGGCATGACCACAACGGTTTCGTCAAGTGCGCATCTTTTTCCCTTTTCAAGATACAAGCAAGCCAAGGCAATAGCAGGGAAAGTGTCACGTCGTTCAGGTTCGGTCACGAGACCTACCGTATTACCAAGCTGACAGCTTATCGCATCCCGTTGTCCTTCGCCTATGGCGATAGTTATCTCTGCATCAAGTTGAGAATCTTGAATTTGGCGTACTACACGCTGGACCATCGACTCTCGGTTTCCATTAGGAGTAGGCAGCAAACGTAAAAACTGTTTGGAATAGGCATCGTTGGACAGCGGCCATAGACGTTTTCCTGGCCGCTAGATACTAGTATAAGTAATCATTCCTATTTAGTTTATACTATCGACGTATCTGTCATTCTGAGCGAAGCCCGTAGGGCGTAGTCGAAGAATCTCACTACATGCACTGCCCAAGGGAATCGTGTCTTTCTGGAGATGTTTCGACTTCGCTTCGCTCCGCTACCAATGACGAATTTACAATTTGTCATAATCGAATGGATTTTCCGCAGGAAATAGGCACTCAACATGACAGGCACACATCATATAAATTAATTTTCAACATCTACTTAGTACAAATCTTCATATTGCTTAGCTATATGTCGCCACGTGTAATGTTGCATAGCGTATGTTTTCATCAAACTACCATCAAGGTTAGTGCGTTCAAGCAACTGTTGAAGTTCTGTGCTTGTAGAGAAATAGTAGGCTTGATTATTGGTCGTTTCCCGATTATATACAACATTAAATGCCAATATTGGCTTACCAAAAAACATTGCTTCTACTAAGGATGGATTTGTCCCTCCGGCACTGTGTCCATGAATATAATATGCAGCATTAGCACGTAGAACAAAAAGCGTATCAAGGTCATATATAGCATCGATACAATGAATATTGGGCTTATTCCCAAACTCTTTTTTCAACGAGCTACCATAATCACTGTGACCCCAATTCCCAATGAATACCAGACACCTGCTACTACGGGCAAAAGCCTCAAGAATCATGCGGCTGTTATTTTCAGGCTCGATGCGGCATACAGTTATTGCATAATCATTATTTTTCACTTCATAGCGTTCAAGTACCTTCAACTGCTTTTCCATTGGGACATCACGCAACACATTGTCTCCACCATAGGCTATCAATTCTGCCCTGCGGCGATAAGTTTCCCACACATAGTCCTGTATCCCTTTGTTGTCGGCAATCACCACGTCGGCCAGACGCACCGCCATGGCTTCGCTCGTGCGCAGCACCCATCTTGCCATCTTGCCCCATTTTGCGCGACGGTGTTCAAGGCCGTCGATGTTCACTATGAGCTTCTTGCGGTACATCAGCCTGAAAATCGGCAGAAACAGGCATCCCGACACTCCAAGCACTACGACAGCATCATATCCGCGCATCGACCGTACCAGTCCCCACATGTCGTATGGAATGCTTTGGACCCCATTCGCATGTAACGGGATATACTTCAACGTAGCACCTTTATACTCGGTAAGCCGTTCGGCATAATCCTTGCTGCTGCAAAAAACGGTATAATGGATGTCAGACGGGCAGTTGTCGCCTATGAGATTCTCCACAAGCGACTCAAAACCACCGTACTTTGCAGGCACACCCTGTATGCCCACAATAACGATTTTTTTCATAAAAATATATGGAATAAAATTAATTGCAGATTCACAAATGGAACGTACCTTTCAGGTATCAGACTGCTTTCTTGCCTCCCTTATTGCAAGATTTCATATATATGGTCAATCATGCTAGTCTCATCATATTTTTTCGATGCAGACAATGCATTTTCCGACAATCTCAAGTATAATAATTTGTCAGTAAATATGTTACCTATCCTTTCAGCAATGCGGTCAATATCACGCACATCAATTTTATAACCATTAACGCTATCTTCCACCAGTTCGGCAATGCCGCCCACCGTCGGCACTATTACCGGCAGTCCGGCCGACATCGCCTCAAGGGCGGTCAGTCCGAATGTTTCAATGAAGCGGTCCTTGTCCGACAGGTTCAAGACGAGCGATGCTCCATTATAGAACTCCGCTACGTCAGCCTGCCTCGGATAAACAATTAAATCTTCTTTCATAAGTCAACAGCCATTATTTGGCCTATCGAATCAATCATGTTACCAACATCGTACCGTCTTGAAACGGCCAATGCCGATGCCGACAAGCGCAAATACGAAGGTTTGTCGCCAAGCATGGAATTAATCCTGTCGGCAATCACGTCAAGATCACGCACATCGATTTTATAACCGTTAACACTATCTTCCACCAGCTCAGCAATGCCGCCCACCGTCGGCACTATTACCGGCAGCCCGGCCGACATCGCCTCAAGGGCGGTCAAGCCGAATGTTTCAATGGCTTTTCGGGGGTCAGTAAGGTTTAGGGCAATCGAAGATTCATTATAGAACGGAGAAACTCGCTCTTGACGCGGATATATGGTTAAATTATTTAACGATTGGGGGGGGGAGGGTATTTTTCAGATACCTGTCTATATTTTCTTGTGTGTCGTTTATCACAAGTACAAACTTATATTGAGGCAGCCGTTCGGCAAGCTCAATAAATTCACGAGTTCCTTTGTACTCTTTCAATGACGAAAGCATCAATACCGTTTTCCGCTCAAAGGCTGCCGCCGCGTCGGGATGCAGTTTTTCAACGAAATCACTCGGCACGGCGTTTGGAACAACCGTCACGCCACGTTTGCGCTTCAAGAACGAAGCCTGATAGGCCGACACGCAGATTATTTGATTGGCTACGCGCTGCATCACCCAAGCCAAGATTTTATAGAACCGTCCCTTGGCAAAAGCATTCTCATGATAATGATATACTACCTTCTTTCCCATGAGCCACCCGGCAAGAGCCGGTCCCACAGGCAGCAGCGTGTTTATGTAGAACACACAGTTGCGACACGGCAGGTAGCGGAAAGCAAGCAGAAACGTGTAAACCTGTACCAACATATACCGCATCATCGTCACCAACGAATTCTTGGAGAACACATATCGGTAAGTGTGAAACTGTAAATTAGGATTCCCGACAAGCTCATCCAACACGCCGCCACGCGATGTCACCAAGTCCACCTTTACCCTTCGGTCAAGAAGTCCATTCAACACCATCTTCAGCACCTTCGGACTTCCGCTGTAATCATTAAACAAATGAAAACACACAACCCTCTTCATCTCTCTCACCTTTCCTTTATAACCTTAGCCGGAACACCACCGATTATGGAATAAGGTGGAATCTTTCCTCTCACAACAGCCCCGGCAGCGACAATACAACCGTTACCAATATCTGCGCCGTCAAGAATCGTAGCTTTTGCGCCTATCCAGCAATCACTACCTATTTTTATTCCCTTTCTATTGACTCCTTGCAATCTAATTGGCGTACTCCTGTCTTTGAAATTATGATTTTCCGAATGTATTGATACATAATTCCCCAATATTGTATTGTCTCCTATCGAAACTCCTCCGGCACAACCAAAAAAACCATGAGTCCCGAGACCAACATTATTCCCTACAATCAAGCCTTTACCTAAATCTTTCAATGTTCCACTACACTCTATACAAGTATATTTCCCAATGGAAACATTATCCCCGAAAGATATCCCGTCGGTAGACAGAGCATCTAAATAACATCCCCTGCCTACGCTCAGATTATATCCTGTTTTAATTTTATGCGTACATTTTATTTTTGCCGAAGGTGCAATATAGGTTCGTCGTCTAATATTCCCAAACACAAAAAATCCATTCACGGCCATTACCATTCGACTTATTATAACAGATACGAGGTATGTTATCGGAATCCTCGGATCAAGTTCAAACGGCTCTCTTTTAAGAACACTGACGACTTTACTCGTTAATTTATGCAAGAACATATTAGTCAATCATTTATATGTTTATGATTTTCAATTGCCATAACATATATCTCTTCATTTAATAACTTCTCCCGTTCATTCCATGTATAACGCTTCGCACATTCCAAAACACCGTGAGCAAGTTGATAAAAATGTTCAGGATGCTCCAACAATTCATTTATGTTTCGGGCAATGCCGGCAACACAATCCTCATATCGCTTAGCAATTGGCACTCTGATTCCGCAACGGCCACAAATGGTATCGTGCATGCCGCAGTGATCGAAGCTCATTGTTGGTACGCCATAAGACATTGCTTCCCATATTGTCGTTGGGTTACCCTCACTGACACTTGTAATCACATGCAAATGAGCTGAATTAAAAATCTTCACAGCTTTAGCACGTGGTAAATGTCCATGCCATGCAATCAATCTGTCCAAGCCATGCTTTTTAGCGTATTCCTGTAAGTTAGTTCGCAATGGCCCGTCGCCCACAATGTCAACATGTAACATATTGCGATTTCTCACTTGCTCCAACGCTTCGAGAAATATACCTACCGATTTTCTTGCATCCAATGTCCCTATCACAATGATGTTATATTTGCTCGGATTGTCAAACTTGCTTTCATCAAGAGCTATTTTCCCCGTTATGCAATTCTCGGGGATACAGATGCTGTCTTTATGATGTACCTCTTTGAATTTACGTTGGTTTTCCGATGTCGCCGTCAGCAACACATCTGTAGCTCTCAAAGCTCGTTTTAAACGAAGTTTTGTGTGAAATTGCATTGTATTGGCCACGTTACGGAAAGTCTGTTTCATTCGTCCAATCAATGGCATATGCTTCATCAATTGCAATGGCGCATTATTAGCTCCGCCAACAGGCCCCCAAATATATGGTAAGCTTAATTTCCACAAATATCCCGGCTCTCGATAACCGATTGGGCCTACATTATGAACAAGATCAAAATGTTCAGTTTTTATAATTTCTTTAGCGACATTGTAAGCAGTACGTTGCCACACCGCAAAAGCATAATAAAATGTATATACAAACAGGTTATGTCGATTAGGCCAATTCAATATATTTGTTAACCCATTTGGCTTTACTGCAATAAATCTCACATTTTCAACAGGATGTTCCTCCAGATACTTATTCATAGTGTCAGTCTCGCCAATATGATTATCCGATGTTCCGAATAAAACAGTCAAATTATTTTCCTTTGACATGTGCGTGACATAATTCCATGCCACGGCATATTCCGACCCTCGGTAAGGTGATATGGCATAAGCCATAACAAGAATATTCATACTCTCTTACTTTTAAGACAATGATACTTTTAAAAAATCTAAGGATTTAGCTTGATACTCATCAACTAATGCTTTTCTCGAATTAAAATCAAATTTCTGCAACACATTCGGCTCGTCCTTAGGTTGTGTTAAACATTGTTCGAGGTCGAATAATTTTAACAAATTATGTACTCGCGAATTTTGATTACCACCAACATTTCCATCTTTCATATACCGTTCAAATACAAAAAAACGACGCTTGAATATATAAGAAAATATACAGCAGTGAAACGAATTAGTACATATCCATTCTGCGTCTCTTACCAAAGCCAAAAATTCCAACGGACCAACCGTATTAAAATCCCTATCTGCATTGACTCTATTTTCTAAATTGAACAGAGAGATATTATAAACAGGCAATTTTGTAATTGCCTTTAACTTTTTAATAAAATCATTTGGAATGACATCCTTATAATAGTCTGTATGAAGGAAATAAGTCAGTATGTATTTTTGTTTACTAATGTCTAATTTTGCTTTATCTGCCATTTGATTCCAAACTTTTGGTTCTACCATCAATGTAGGATCCAAAACAGTAGGGACATTTTTTCCAGTTACTTTTTCTACTATTGCCGAAGCTTCGTATTCTCGACATGAAATACTGTCAAATTGCTTCATCAAGTCTATTTGCTCGGGCGGTAGCATCGATGCATCTGTTATTCCCATGCTGGGAGCATATGCAATTTTTCGACACTTGCTTCCTTTATTTATAAAAGACAATAAAAAAGCACTGTCATAAAAATAAGGACTCCAAATTTGATCGCTTCCACATATACATGCATCATAATTATTAAAATCCCGTTCTAAAGCCCTATAAGACGTGTATTTCTTATCGGTCAAAGGCATGAACATTTGTTCGAATTCATGAAAACGATTCATTTGTTCTTGCGCTCTCTGCAACCTTAAAAATTTCTTTCCTAAAACCAATTTGCTAAACCAAGGACAAAGATTCATTGCAAAATAAATAATCTTATTTACTCTCGGTTTTATTTGCCAAAGAAGATGTCCCGAATACTCGTCATAATTGATAATCCTATTAGGGAACCCAGCCTTATCTATGAAAACAGACATTGCCACAGCTTGCAATGATGTTCCCATGTTATATCCAGCACGTCGTGTAAGAATGGCAATTTTTTTCATATCCAACGGTTCATCGTTTTACGATTTTTCTCAATGCTTGCTTAGTATTTTCTCCTAATACCGATGACAAAGATTTCTTAACAGATCCAAGCATATTGTTATCAAGATTCCTTATAACTTCCAATGCATCGCTTTCATCTTGATATGAGGTGAACACTTCCAACAATATCGACTTTTCTTTGGGCTTAGGATCCAAGAAATAATCACGATATTTCAAATATTCCTCCTTGCTGGATGCTGATAGATACTCAAAGCCCAAATCTTGCATAAAATGCTTGACCAGCTCATGTGATTTCTTGGCAAAATGACCTTCAGCTGCAATATAAGCATTAGAATCGTCTCCCAATTTCGCTCCCGGATAACAAGACAATTTAAATTCGGCCCCAATACCATTGTTTACCAATATTATACGCACATTCTTATTAATGTGGCGATTTCCTAAAGAATTTAAATCATAAAAGTAGGCCAAATCTCCAATTATTCCAAAATAAATTTTATCTTGATTAATCAACGAAGCTCCAATTAGCGATGAAACACAGCCGTCAATGCCAAATCCTCCCACATTACAAAAAGAGTCCACACTTTGGGGCAACTCGAAGAAGTTCCATGACCTCAGGCTACTCAATATTGAAAAATGAATCTCAGAATTTTTCGGGATAAGATCTGCAGTCTGACTTGCAATCCATATGTTGGAAAATGGCACTTTATCTATATTAATATCAAGACATTTCCTTAAATGAGCATATATTTCATGACAATTTTTATAATATTCTACATTGCAGATATTTGCAGGCTTCTTATTATTATAATAACTAAAAAAATCAAGTTCATTCATTTCAAATACATACCGCAATTTTCGAAATGTATCATGAATCTCTCCATCAGCACACACACGCCACACTTGCGACATATTAAACTTACCTATGGATGAAAAATAATCACCCGATGTCTGTCCTATATGGATTAATACATCCACCTGGTTTAAACTGTTGACCAATTGCTCCTGACCACCAATGAGTGAATACTGCACGCGATATTTTCCATGATATGCACTTGTGTGATCACAAATAAGCATCGAATCATAACGCTCACAAAAGCATTCGACAGTTTCTATAAGTTGCCTGCTCCACGTTCCATGCGAGCCAACAAATATGACAACCTTCTTTTTGTCAAGCGATGGCATGTTCTCACATTTCTCTATACGATTTATCACCCTTTGTTTAGGTAATTCCTTCGTATTATATGTTGAACAATAAATTGTCGGTATGTTTATGTGCACAGGTCCGCACTCGCGCCTTGTTAATTCCAAAATAGCCTGATTAACTTTTAAATTACATTCCCAAGCATCCTGCTCATCTTTTACAACAGGTAATTGTACACTTAGTTTTGCAATGTCATTTGGCAATATTCTCCTATCTATAACTTGCGGTATAAGCTGCCCTATTTCCCCATAAATACGACTTGAAGTAACTGCAAGCACCGGAAGATGGCGATAATAAGCCTCAGTAAGTCCCGGCATGTAATTTCGTGAAGCAGTGGCACCAGTGCAACTAAGCATGACTGGCTCTCCTGTTTCTTCCGAAATGCCACATGCCAAATATGCAGCAGAACGCTCATCTACTGATGAATATATGGTGAAAAATGGATCTTGCTGCAAGCTGGCGACAAGAGTAAGGTTTGTATTGCCAGGAGAAGCCACCACATATTTAATGGCATGAGCTTTTAACAATGCAATTAAAATCTGAATGTTCTTCTCGTCTGAATAAAATTTGTTCATCTTATTGTAATTTATAGTATTTTATTGCTAATAACGTATTTATAAGTGCAACACATTCCTAAAAGGAACCACAGAAGTTGAAGATTTAATGTTACGCCGCCAAAAATGTATAAAATGGCCATTGCTATTAAAGTCCATTCATTTCGCACCCAACATATCCAAATTATATATGTCAAATATATTATCTGCACAATAAATCCATAGTTATACCAAAGACTAAATGCGCCTCCGTTAGTTTTGATGCTACCTATTTTATAAATCCCCATATCTGCATCTACACCATGCCCTATCCATCCGTCTAAAGTAGTTAATGACACTTGCTTTAAAGTTGCTATGGTTGGTACTATTCTACTGGCCCCACTTCCATCTGCCTCTATTATCATGTCTTCATTCAATGTAAATAATGCCGGGAGGAATTTAGTAACACGATTGAAGCTATTTATTTCCATTATGTTTCCCAAGGAAAAAACCACAAACAACAGGATAGCGACATATAAAATGGATTTGACATTTATAAATCTACACAGAAGTACACATGCAAATATTAATCCGGTTGTACTGCCACATGCTATTATCACAAAAACATAACTAATGCATACCCATTTTTCTTCCTTTACTATTTCCAGAAAACCGACCTTATATCCTTTTAAATGATCTGATAAGCAACAGTATAATAACATGAATAGGCTTAATATTCGGGCTGTCCATGCCGGTTCTGGTCCTAATGCATTCAATCTAGGGAAGCCATGTGTTAAATCAACATTTATCCTATTAAAGATTGGCAGTCCAAGAAAGAAGCATGTTAATTGAACAAGTAATGTTATAGCATATAAACATATCAACCATTTTAATATTTTTTTAAATTGTTCTGCTGTTAATTCGCTTGAATGCAATATCCTCACATATGCTAAGAACAAGCTGATGAACATTCCGGTATAAATCAATGTGGACCATCGAACCGAGGCTGGATAAAACACTAACGGGAATGACAACATCAACACATACATTACTATTAGTGGAAGATCGTATTTAATCAGAATCTTTTGAGATAAGAGGATCGCAATTGGAGAGATTGCCATTACACCAAGAAGCAGCATATTTTGTTTGGCACTATTCATTAAGAATGCCGGATATACACTTAATAGAACAGCTAAAAATACGACTATTACAGTGTTTCTATTTTCAGTTCGAAAGAAATTCATCGTCCTATTAAAAATTTAAATTTTCTATTGATTACCTCGGCTAATGGATATTGTAATGCCATTATAAGAACAAAACAAATCAAAGAGGTAATTCCAGACATTGGTATGTCTAAAAATTTATTACAAACAAACATGCACAACTCCAGAAGTATAGAATAATGTATAACCATCAAGATAATCGAGTTGCGACCCCAATAATTTAAATACCTTAACACGACATTGCTTTTCCTTATATGCAACAATATCACCAGAATGCCTAATGGTTCAAGCCAAGACAAAATCAAACCCACAAATGAACTTATGAATACACTCTCATTGAATAGATTCGACACATTAAAATAGATGTAAACAAAAGAAACAATGAACAAAAATATCCCGATAGGCAATTTTGCGTTACTCCCCCTGCATGTACAAGATTTTGATATGTAATAAGTGCTTGTGATAACAAACAAGGCTGTTGCGCTGTTTTTCACGACCAACAGTGGAGCTGTTATGATGGACATGTCACTTAATCCATGTTCGACTTGTTCTATGATAAATGAAATTACCAAGTTCACGGCCAATCCCATAATAAGCCCCAATGTGTTCAGATGCTTAGATTTAAAAAACATGAATGCTAGTTCCCCGAAAAACAAGACTGGCAGAAACCACAATGTGCCTATTCCTCTCAATACTAATGATTTATATGCATCTCTAAGCAATATGTTAAAATCATAATGCCCTAACAGTATGAAAAATACATCTACAAGCAATAATATCAAAGTGAACCAAAAATAAGGAACGCCTAACGATTTTAGCCGTTTCTTTGCAAAAGTTCTAATATCTACTGCATCACCATATTTCAAGCCATGCACCCATCCGCTTGTCACATAAAAGCCTGTAATCATGAACATGCCTATGGCTGCATTAAGCCACATCGGGAATATGCCATTCTCTGCATGAAGCAATACTATCGAGATGATGCATAATCCCTTCATCCAATCTATCGCTTCTACTCGCAAATTCTTTGTATTCATGATTTAATTTTCATTATTGCCTTTCGCAAATCGCTGCTTATACGCAACAGCAGGACTTGAAAAGCATTATAATTACTATGATATTTATTTTTATAATCTCTACTTTTACATAAAAGAATCATGCGAGCGTATGGATTTCCTTTCGTGCTGCTTATATGCCTATGAATAGCCATAACTTCCGACATGTAATATTCTTTCATTCCTGATTTCTTTACTTGATGGGCAAGGATAGGCTCCTCGCAATATAGAAATACATTTTCGTCAAAATAACCTATTTGCTTGACAAACGACATCCTTATGCAAAAGCAACATCCGGACACAATGGGACAATACCCACTCCGGGTATAATCCATTACTGTTGAAAGTGATTTATGCGACCTTTTATATTTCAACATTTCCATGGGCCATAAGAACTCTGACCAAAAGCTGACAAAATCCAAAGGGTTCTGCTGTAATCCTTTAGCATCAACAATGCTTGTACCAAGCACAGCTATTTTAAGATCCTCATCCATTTTTGCCACCACCCGAGCCATATAGTCCTCTTGGGGGAACTCCATGTCAGGGTTGGCTATCATAGCATACTTGTAGCCTTTCTCGGCTGCGTAACGCAGGCCAATGTTGTTACCGGCATTGTAGCCGCGATTCTCGTGGTTCTCGATGAGGGTACATCCCTGCTCTTTGCAAAGCCGACGCAATTGCTCCACCTCATCCGCTCGCGAGCAATTATCGACAACGACAATTTCCAACTTCACTCCTCGTTGCTTCTTCAAAAAAGAAACACATTTTCGGCAATCCGTCGAAGAGTTATAATTTAATATTATGGTTGCTACTATCTCCATTTATCAACGGAACTATTCATTTAAAAGTTTAGTTACATTGATTTCAAATTGTTTCAATTTGTCCTCTATAACAGAAAAGGATTTCATCTGTGCTATTTTTAGCTTGTCATGATTTTTAATGTAATCCAAAGTGCGATCAACAGCTTCTTGTGTCGACAATTGCCGAGCATTGATAGTGTAAGGATAGCCCAAATTCTCATATAGACCTTCAAACTTTCGGCTGTAAGAAAAAGGTATCGTTACCACTCCTGCCGAAAAAGCCCCGATAGTGGCATGCATTCTCGCACCGGTGAATACATCCATTTCCGCAATAAAACTTTTAGCCTCTATAGGATTGTTAAACCTTGGGGCTAAATGAACATGAGTATACTCTTTTGCTATTTGTTCTGACACGGCATAATCGCTCTCTGCACCATTGACCGATACAACATGAGGGATAATGTACACATCAATATTTACCTGTTTTTCAAGCTCTTTTATCAATGCTTTGATGTAACTACGGTAGTCTACCTTGAGCCCGAACTGGTTATTACCTGTGTAACCTCCACGCCACAGCAATCCCGAAACATTAATTCCCACTTTTTTCTTAGTTTTGGGCAATGTATGCCCGTTGACAAATGGCAAGGCGAAAGCGACATCGGTAAACACATCCATTTTTATTCCAAAAAGGGAATTTACATATTCAGCCGAGGCATTATCGCGCGAACAAGCGTAGTCGGCATTAACAATAATATCCTTAGCTATTTTTTGCGCTATTTTATGATAATATGGCCCATATGTCTGTGGTCCTAACACAAACTTACCAGAATAACGCATTGCCATTTTTTTTAATAAACATGACTTGATGAAGCCTTTCATTCCGTATATGTCTGAAAAGCTGTCACCAGCCGTAAAGTCAAATGAGATTACACACTCCTTTACACGTTTCACCAATGTTTTCATAGATGATAATGAGCGAGGGTTGTAACTAGCTGATACGACAGTTATCTTGTCAGTAGAAAGCAACTTCGTGTCAAAATCATTACCTTGATAAAACACATATACCTTAAGTTTTTGGGTTGTGCAACGCCCTAATATATGGAGAAAGGAATAAGACAATGCGTTGCATCCCATGTTTCCACTGTTGAAAGACAATCCCCAAAAACCTATTATAGAATTATTTGTCATGAGATTAAAATTTATATATATATTCACTCGTGGATTTGCGTTGAGCTTTAATGCAACTTGACACATCTGCGTAATGCCCTATACCCACAATCGCAATGATAGCCTCACCTTGAGGGATATTGCATAAGTTCCTTAATGCCTTTTCATCGGCCTGCAAACTCCACTGAAAGATGCAATGCCCCAATCCAACTGCACGAAGTGCCAACCTTAAATATCCGAGAAAAATTCCTCCATTTACATACCACTGGTTGTACTCAAATAAGCCAAAGTAATTCTTAGCCGATGTAACAACAAGGAAATTAGGTATTTCATCTTCAAATCCCCTGTTCCCCGGCACTAATTTGCTTATTTCCTTGTTCTTATTCTCGTCCATTGTATAATATACCTTAGATGGCTGTCTGTTGCAAGCTGACGGAGCTGTTTTTGCAAATTCAATAGCCGATAGAATTTCCTGCTCAGTGACTTTCTCTGCTTTGTTGAAATTCCGGATGCTTCTTGTATTCTTAAATAGTGTTCCTATCGTTTCTTGATCTTTAATCATGAATGTATCTTTTTTTACGACCTCCACCCCAGCAGAACAATAATTATCGGAAACATCATGCAGCAATGATTTGCATTCACCAAACAAAGCCTTTATCTCTGCATTATTTTCTCCAATAGAATCTTTGTAACGCAAGTATTCCTTTACGACAGCTATTGTCTCTAAAACTGCATAGCACTTTTGAGGGTAACCGTTACGCAGATAATCAAGCAAGGTTCTCAATTGTTTCACTGCCTTGGATTCACCAAACCTCTTCTTTTTTGTCTTGTATGACAACCCCTTTTCCAAAGAGTGGATGCCAACTGTCAATTCAAATTGGCGACGTGTTATCTTATCATTCACTCCTCCCATTTCGGTTATTTTAACAAATTCAACACCATCTCTTATGGAGAATGAAACAATATTAATTATGTGTTTGATAAATAATAAAATCTTTTTCATTGCAGTTTTTCTTTCAGTATGATAATTCCATCTTTTATATATCTGCCAAAAGTAAATAATCTTGTCACTTTACTACAGTTCTTACTCCACTGCATAAAAGATTTATTTTTATAATAATGATATCTTATTTCATCAACTTCAATATATGACTCAACTATCTTTTTATATTCACTATTAGGACAAAAACGGATTATATAATCATGAAAACCCTTCAAGTTCCCGATAACACGGTATAATCCATATAAGAATTTATTGCCTTTAAATTCTTTCTCTACCCAATCGGAAGCTATCTTATTACTTGTGCTTGTAGAATATGATCTCCTATCTACCAAAACTTCATCTACATAATATAACCCTTTCTCAATAACAGCGAGGAAAGCAAGAGAAATATCATAGGGCAGATAATTTATGCAATCACTATAATGATTCATCAATAAACTTTTTTTAAATGCCATTGTCATACCTAAATACGTATGAAATACGCAAAATTCGTCAAAATCAACCTGCTTAATGCCATTTCTCTTTCTGTGGGGTACTTTAACATGTGAGCTGTAAACTTTTCCTTCCCCGAATCGAGAAAATCCAGAACAGACCAAAAGAGCATTTGAATATTGTTCAAAAAGTTGCATGGTTCGTTCAACTTTATTAGGCTTCCAACGGTCATCTTGATCGCACACAAATATCACCTCGCCTGTTGCGGCATTAAATCCATCAAGAAAATTCTTGACAAACCCTTTATTGTGAGAATTAATCACAAACGACCAATTAGTGAGGCTTTGTTCTTTAATATATTGCCTACAAATCGTAACAGTATTGTCGGTTGAACAATCATCTACAATTAAGACTTCGTCCACAGGAATAGTCTGCATTCTTATGGACTCCAACTGCTCCAAAATGTATTTTTCTCCATTGTATGCAGATAAAACTACAGAAGTTTTCATCCCCTACCTAATTTCGTTTTTAAGACATTCAACAAATAATACTTTTCTTCTTTGTTCAAGCCTAAAGCCATAATGAGTGAGCTTGTAAAAAGAATAGACATTATGACAGACAATAATAGCCATCCTATATTAGTATTGGAAATAACTTGTGATAAAGCATACATTCCACCGAAAGCTGTTAATGCAATGGCAATACACCTCAATACAATGCTTGAAAGGAACCGCTTTACGTCAAAACGTATAAGTCGTCGTAAGACGAACAACCGCACAAACAGCGTTATCACGACAATCGTCAAAGCAAGATAATAGACAGCAATTGGTTGGCATCCATATCGTAGCAACACATACGACAACGGTATATTCATGATTTCAAATATTCCGCAAGCAGTTTGAAAAAGCCTTATATTTCCATTTGCATTAGCTGCTGTCGCGAGAGGTAATGAAAATGTGTTTATCAAGGAAGAGATGAATACTATTCTGCAAAAGTCCCCAGCATATTGAGGTACTGATCCCAGCCACATTTTCAATATCACATCAATATTAATCCATATCGGAACTACCAAAACAAGCAATAAAAAAAACGACATTTTTGCACTTTGGTTTACCAATCTGTAAAACACATCCATTTCATTAGATGCATATGACTGGATTATGCGTGGATTCACTGCAACTTGAAAGTTACTGACAAACCCACTGACAGCCCCATTTACTTGATTGCTAATTCCTCTTGCTGCATTTATGACTGGACCAAAAAACATGTTTAGGATTATTCCTACCACATGCCCGTTCAACACCATCGATATGCTGCTGAAAATATTCCACCCCGAAAATGCCAACATAGATCTATATAGACTCGCATCTTTTGAAAAAGAAAACCGGCATTCCGTAAAATTCTTTTTACAGTATAGAAAATACATGCTGTAATCAACTGCCACGACAATAAACATTGCAAGTCCATACACAATAAGCTTATCGTTATTGATGATGTATAATAAACAGGCGACTCCAAACCGCAATAACACGTCTATTATACCTATCGTTGCATAAGATTTCATGTGTTCATGCGCGATTATGGTGGCAGTGTGAGGTACCATAGTCAAAGTAAGCATTGCCGATAGTATTGAGAACTGATATACGTAATTTGCGGCCGTCAAACGATCTGAAGGTATTGTCATTTGTGTGTTAAGGAACCACAACCCGACAGTCTCGGCGAATACTAGTACCAATAACGCTAATAACACATGAATAACAATAGAAGATGAATACACTTTCGTGAGCCGCTCATAATTACCATTCCCCAACTCGTAGTTGATAAATCGTTGGGTGCTGAGCGATAAAGTCGCATTCAAAAAACCCAATAATATTACAATACTGCCCACTACGTTATATATGCCGAAATCCACTACTCCCAATTGGCTAATCAATATACGCGAAGTATAAAGACCTACCAACATGGAGATTAGCATTCTCGCATATAGAGTAAGAGTATTCTTTACTAAACTTTTCTTTTGTTCCAAGATATCAATTGATGATTTTTATCACTTGCTCCGATAAAAGATACATATCAACAGCTACAATGCCATGCAAATTGTTGATTTTACCTATTTTTATACATCTCTTCATAATACCTTTGGTAGTCGCCGCTGGTAACGTTGTCCATCCATGCTTGGTTGTCGAGGTACCAGCGAACGGTGCGCTCAATGCCTTCTTCAAATTGCAGAGAAGGTTCCCATCCGAGTTCTCGTTGCAATTTGCGAGAGTCGATGGCGTAACGTAAATCGTGACCTTTGCGGTCGGTGACATACGTTATCAAATCCATATCTTCGTCTTCCTTGCGTCCAAGCAGGCGATCGGTAGTCTTGATAAGCAATTTAATGATGTCGATGTTCTTCCATTCGTTAAAGCCGCCGATGTTATAAGTATCGGCTACCTTGCCCTTATGGAAAATAAGAGCGATAGCACGGGCATGGTCTTCTACGTAGAGCCAATCGCGCACGTTTTCTCCCTTGCCATAAACCGGTAATGGTATGCGATGGCGGATGTTGTTGATGAACAACGGTATCAGTTTCTCCGGGAACTGGTACGGGCCGTAGTTGTTTGAACAATTGGTGACAATGGTCGGCATACCGTATGTGTCATGAAAAGCACGGACAAAATGGTCGCTCGACGCTTTAGATGCCGAATAGGGTGAATGTGGATTGTACTTAGTTTCCTCTGTGAAGAAATCCGTGCCATAGGCGTGATGGTGTGCCGAGCTGGCCTGAGTGGTAAATGGCGATTTTACACCATCTGGCTTAGTAAGCTGCAACGCGCCATAAACCTCATCAGTCGAGATATGATAGAAACGTTTGCCTTCGTAGCCTTCCGATAAGCTTTCCCAGTATTCCTTAGCAGCCTGAAGCAAGGTCAACGTGCCGATAACATTGGTGTGGGCAAACGTGAACGGATCTTTTATCGAACGGTCGACATGGCTCTCGGCCGCAAGATGGATGATGCCGTCCACACGGTAAGTACTCATCAGCTCTTGCATCTTCTCAAAGTCGCAAATGTCGGCTTTCACAAACGTGTAGTTAGCCCTGTCCTCAATGTCCTTAAGGTTGGCAAGGTTGCCGGCGTATGTGAGTTTGTCGAGGTTGATAATGTGGTAGTCTGGATATTTGTTGACCAGCAGTCTTACCACATGGCTGCCTATGAAACCGGCACCGCCGGTAACTATAATGTTGCGTTTAAATTCCATTTTGACTATTTGTTTTTATTGTTTTTATTTTATTTGAAATTCTATTTATAACCTCCCACATCAGTAGCGACACAGACACGCCTACAATCAAGTAAACCACCCACAGCCAAGAGGGTACGCCATTCATTACCGGGAATTGGCTCAATATTGTGATTGGCAGGTCGTTGCAAACGATATAGGCATAGCTGACCAGCTTGAATGCCAAAAGGTGAAAAATTAAAATATATAAAGTCTTGTCACCGACGTATTTGAAAGCAATTGATATGCGATGACGCACCATCCACTTCGATAAGCCAAGCACGCCTAACGTACCGCACATTGAAATTACATAATATGGCAGGATTCCTAAACCTGTGGTTGTCATCATGCCTAAATCCATGAACATGGCAGCTACAGCCGGGATTGCCAACAACAACACCATCCATGATGAACCACAACGGTTCATCACGCCAACCCTGCGCGACAGGTAACCGGTCAAGTAAAAAGCCGTAGCCATCATAGTTTGCGATCCAAATTGTTGTGGCAGATGAACAGGAAGCCATTTTTCTCCAATGGCGACGAGAATAGCCAAAATTACCCCCCCCAAGATGTAAATATTTATTAATCTTCCGGTGCGTTTCAAAAGTGAAAGGAATAGCAAAGAAGCCACCGAGGCCCAAAACAAGGAAATCAAGAACCAAAAACCGCCGAGCAATTGCTCGCTTCCTGTCAATGTAAATATTCTGGCAATCTTGATGACAAATTCTTGCAATGAATAGCTTGCACCATAAATATGCAACTGAGCCAACAAATTGTGGAACAACAAGAATATCAGCGACCACTTGACAAACGGCAAGTAACTCCCTTTCGCTTTCCTCATCAAACCTGTCTTCAAGTCGGCCAAATACTTGTCGCTCAGCAGCCATCCGCTTATGAAAAAGAAGCATGGCATGTGAAACATATATATGAAATTATGCCAGTAATTATGAGTGAGAAAACTATGCCCTACCACCATCAGGATGATGCAAATGGCTTTAGCAATGTCGAGTGTCAAGTCACGCTTCTTTTCCATTACCTCTCGTTATTTCAAGGCACTCATGTTGCTCATGCACTGCTTCAGCGAGTCGGTCCAGTATGGAATCTTCAGACCGAACACTTGCTTGATTTTAGTCTTGTCTAACACCGAATATGCCGGACGCTTCACCGGGCTGGGAAATTCGTCGCTGTGGCACGGCTCTATGTCACAAGCCGTGTTGCCGGCCAGCGTGGCAATCTTCTTGGTGAAATCATACCATGAGCACACTCCCTCGTTACTGAAGTGGTAGATGCCAGCCTTGCTGTACCCTGCATTGGGATTTTCGGCAGTATAATCTGCCAAAACGGTCTTGATGGCCAATGCGAGGTCGTAGGCATAGGTTGGCGTTCCTACTTGGTCAAACACCACTTTCAACGACGGCTTAGTGGCCGTCAAGTTAAGCATCGTCTTAACAAAATTCCGTCCAAACTCCGAATACAGCCAAGCCGTTCGCAATATTACATAGTCGCAACCTGAGGCTTGCACGTTCCGTTCACCCTCAAGTTTAGTCATACCATAAACGCCTGTCGGAGTTCCCTTTTGGTCCTCACGACATGGAGTATTGTAGGGGTCGCCTCCAAACACATAGTCGGTGGAAACATGCACGAGCAATCCCCCGGCCTCTTTCATAGTTCCAGCTAATATCCTTGGCGCGTCGGCATTGAGCCTGCGGCACAAAGCTTCATCACTTTCAGCCTTGTCAACATTCGTGTAGGCGGCACAGTTCACTACGCACCTCACGCCATTCTCTTTAACGATACGTTTAACGGCATCGGCATCAGTAATGTCAAGCAAGACTGTTTCAACCCCTTCGACCGAAACAACATCAGTGAAAATGTAATGGTCGCCTGTTGTTTGGGCGATTATGCGCATCTCATTGCCGAGTTGTCCGTTAGCCCCTGTCACTAAAATGTTCATAGTTTATTTCTTATACAAATCTTCATTATAATCAAAATCAAGCGGCGTGTCAGCCAACTTGGTTCGTTTGATGTCCTTTTCCGAAAGGATGGCATGGTCGGTCGGTATGCGCCAATCTATGCCGAGAGTGTCATCTATCAGTTGGATTCCACCTTCACTTTGCGGCTCATAAAAATTGTCGCACTTGTATTGGAAAACAGCTTCGTCGCTCAGCACGGCAAAACCGTGTGCAAAACCGCGTGGAATGAACAATTGCAGGTGGTTATCTTCGCTGAGTTCAGCCGCCACGTGCCTACCAAATGTGGGTGATCCACGACGTATGTCAACTGCCACATCAAGCACTCTACCTCGCACACAACGCACGAGTTTGCTTTGCGTATAGGGCATCTTCTGATAATGCAACCCGCGCATCACGCCATAGCTTGACTTGCTTTCGTTGTCCTGCACAAACTGAATGGGGCGCACTTTCTCGTCAAACTCCCTTTGTGAGAACGATTCGAAGAAATATCCCCTCGAATCTGTGAATATGCGCGGCTTGATAATCACCACGCCATCTATCGCTGTCTTGATTATTTCCATTGTCCTTGAATGATTAGATAGAAAGAATGGACCGAATAAAAACTATATTCCAGTGGGTATCAATCCAAATTCTCTTTACCGGTTGACTCCACTTCCTTGATGACTTTCATTAAGTATTGCCCGTATTGGTTTTTAAGCATAGGCTTAGCCAACAGTTCCATACGCTCCTTGGAAATCCATCCCCTACGATAAGCGATGCCTTCGAGACAGGCAATCTTCAATCCCTGACGTTTCTCAATCACTTCCACGAAAATCGATGCATCGGCAAGTGAATCGTGAGTACCCGTGTCGAGCCAAGCAAAACCACGACCAAGTGTCTGCACTTTCAAACTCCCACGTTGTAGATATTCTTGATTGACAGTGGTAATCTCAAGTTCGCCACGATCCGATGGCTTGATATGCTTTGCTATATCTACCACACTATTGGGATAAAAATACAAGCCAACCACAGCATAATTAGACTTGGGATTGGCAGGCTTCTCTTCAATAGACAGGCAGTTGCCTTCGGTATCAAACTCAGCCACACCATACCGTTCCGGATCATCGACCCAATATCCGAAGACTGTCGCTTTACTATTGTCCTCAACATTCTTTACTGCTTCTTTCAATAATGCAGAAAAACCTGTTCCATGGAATATATTATCACCAAGTACCAAGCAAACGGAATCACTACCAATGAAACTTTCGCCAATAATAAATGCTTGTGCTAAGCCATCAGGTGATGGCTGTTCGGCATATTCCAGACGCACTCCATAATCACTGCCATCTCCGAGCAAGCGGCGGAAACCCGGCAAATCTTGTGGTGTGGATATAATCAATATCTCCCTTATCCCTGCCAACATCAACACCGAAATGGGATAATAAACCATCGGTTTATCATATATTGGCAACAACTGCTTGCTCACGCCTTTCGTGATGGGATACAACCGTGTACCCGACCCTCCTGCAAGTACGATTCCTTTCATTTTAACAAATTCAATTATTGTATTTTTTTTACATCAACAATGCTATTTATATAGGCATTCCACCTTGATAAAAGTTCCTTACCCATTTCCCGTTCTTCTTTTGTATAAAAAGCACCTAAGAAATACTTATTATAGTCACCTTTCCTATCTGTGAGAAAAAATTCAAAATCGCTACCTGAAAAATTATTTTCTCTTAATGCTGTTACGTCTGAAATACCCAATCCGTTTAAAAATCGGCGATTTTCATAACAAAGAGGGAGAAGTTCTCGGCGCAAATTATTTAACAGACAATATTCCTCCATTAAAGATTTCATCTTGGGATGAAAGAATCCATTATAATACAGCATAACTAATTCATACCGCGATAGCGTTGCTCTTACAAAAGTGGCATATTTATATTGCTCATTTTTGCCCAACCATTCATTTTGTTTAATAAATTTGAGAATAGTATATAAATGCCTAAAATAATGATCAAATACTGTAGTCGTATAGTAATCATCAAAAGCACACTTCCCTTTTACCAGTAAGACACCCCATAAGCCATTTACTTCTTTATGAGTAGGTTCGATGTAATGTTTATTGATATGAAAAGCATAATAGAATAAATTGCGACCCCGATATTCATTAGGGATAACTACTTCTTTTGAAATTCTTGAAAAATCATTTGGGTTATCCTCTGTTACAAATTCTTTATCCGAATCCATAACATACAAATCGTTCACTATGCTTTGCTGTAATTCCATCATATTGAAAAAAGTGTTTTCAAAGCGCTGTAACCGTAATGTTTCGTTTTGAGAAGAAAATTCCATCCGTTGAGCTTCTAACTCCTTCCTTTGCATACTTAATTCGTAACGCTGCAAAACAAACGTAACAATCATACCAGCAAAAGCAAAAGCAGAAATTAGAGCATTAACTGCTCCAAAACTATCACCAAATAGTGCAGGTGCACAATCATCATCACCTGTTGGGAATAAACTTGTTTTCTGTGATAAATATAATGTTAAAAAGAAACCTCCTATACTAATCAGTAAACATAATCCTATAGTAATAAACCACCATTTCCCTGCGCAGGGTTCTTTTATATCATCACTCCTTCCCATAGTCTACTTATTTATATATAAGGTTTCCAGTTTATGTAAATCTGTTCCAAAATATTCATACATTCCTAACTTTTGCAAATGTTTTGCTTTTTTCTTTACATCTTTCCCATACATTCCCTTAAGAGAAAACAGATTAAGCTGGAACTTTACTCCCATTTCTTTCAGTTGCTTGTATTCGTTTTTCCCCATGTACACGTATCTTTCAGGATGTGCTAATATTGGGTAATAACCTTTAGCCTTGATGCGTAGAAGTATGTTTCGTAATCCCATAGGAGGATTGAAATAACTTGTTTCCACTAAAAGATGGTCGCCGTTGTTACCAATAGGAAGAAAATCGTTCTTCGTCAAACGTTCCTCGAACAGATTGTCTAACATATTCTCAGCGGCAAGGTGTAGGATGACTTTCCCTTGATAGGCTGATCGCAATTGGGCAAAGCGTTCTTGCAAATGTCCCGTAGTGTTAGGTATGTCCTCCATGATGTGCGGCGTGAGCCACACTTCTTTTACACCTAATCGCTCATATTCGGCGAGGATTTGCAGGGCTTCTTCCATTGTTTGCACACCGTCGTCCACGCCAGGCAGAATATGGCTATGCCAGTCCGTGAAACCACGGAAAAATCCGCTTTCTTCCAACGTCTGTTTCTTTCGGAATGGCCACATTGTTCCCTAATCTTTACTTTGTCGAGCCATAGTAACTTTTGCTACCGTAGCCGTACTTGTAACCATATTTGTACCCGTAACGGTAGCCATAGCGGTTGCCGCCACCTTCCGTACCGTTCAGCAGGAGTGCCATATTCTTGAAACGCTTCTCGTCATACATGCGTTGCAGTTCGGGCAACATATCGCGTTCCAACAGCCCGGCGCGTACCACGAAGATGGTGCGGTCGGTCAGCTTCTCGATGATTTGCGTGTCGGCTACGATGTCGATGGGCGGGCAGTCGATGAAAATGTAGTCGTAATGACCCCGCAATTGCTCAATTATTTCCTTGAACAGCGGCTCGGCCAGCAGTTCGGTCGGGTTGGGAGGGATAGTGCCTGCTGGCAGCAGGAAGAAGCCCGGAATATCGGGGTTTTCCTGTATCAAGCCGTCCAAACCGTTTTCCCGTTTGCCCAAGTAGTCACTCAATCCTTTATAATGCGAACCCAAGTAGGCCGATGCTGAGCCGCGTCGCAAGTCTCCGTCGATAACCAATACCCGCTTGCCCTTCAGTGCGAAGGTAGCTGCCGTATTCATTATCAGGAAAGTCTTGCCACTGCCTGGGTTGAAAGAAGTGAACAGTGTGACGCTTGCTTTGCCGTCGGTCTTGGCATCGAGCATGAACTCAAGGTTGGTGCGTAGCACTCGGAACGCCTCGTTGACAATATCCCTGTTCCCTTGCCTGATAACTATCTTTTTCGCATTATGGACTTTTTTCTTCCCCTTGCCACTGACGGCCAACGGAATTTCCCCGGCGAATGGTAGGGAGAGCGACTCCAAGTCCTTGCGCCCGCGCACCTTGGTATTCATGTTCTCGCGAATAAAGACGATGACCACCGGGATAAGCAAACCGAGGACTATCGCAACCAAGGCGATGTTCTTCTTGACCGGAGCGGTGGGTATCATGCTGCCCGACGGCGGCGTGATGACACTAGTGTTGTAGGCAGTGAACGCCTGTGACAGTTCATTTTCTTCTCGCTTCTGCAACAAGAATAAGTAGAGGGCTTCCTTTACCTTCTGTTGACGTTCCACAGAGAGCAAGTATTTCCCTTGTGTGGGGTTGGCAGCAATCCGCGCCGTAGTCTGCTGTTCGCTTTGGCGCAAAGAACGGAGTTGTGTATTGAGCGTAGTAATATGATTGTCGATAGAGGTAACGATGGCATGGCGCATGTTTTCAAGAGACTGATCCATGTCAATAACCAACGGATTTTTCTCGCTGCTATTTGCCACCAAGTCGTTGCGACGCAACTGCGCGGTATTGTAATTGGCAATCTGTTGCTCGATACCGGGGCTTTCAATGCCCGAATTTGCCGGGAGCAACTGGTTTTTACTGGTGGCATTGGTCAGGTAGTTGCGGATATATCTGGCCATCGACAGTTGCGTGTTTAAAGCCAGTATTTGCGCATTGGTCTCGCTACTCTGCGCCATGTACATGCTTGCAGCTGCCTGCACATCGGGCAGGAGATGCTCGCTCTTGTATGATGATATGTTTTCGTCCACATTGCCTAATTCTTGTTCGATTACCCCCAAGCGATCACTGATGAAAGCCGATGTGCTGACGGCAATCTGGTTCTTGTCCTTTATCCAGTTCTCATTGTAAACAGCAATGACCGTGTTCAGCACGTCTTCTGCCCGCTGGGTACATACATCGGTGAACGTAAGGTTGACAACCGTTGATTTTTCATCATTCAGTGCGACCGAAAGGTTGGAAGCATAGGCACTTGTAGCAGCTTGATAACTTATACGAGTTACATAAACCGGTTCTTGATAGGTCACGGTATCGTTCATTGCCTTTATGGAAAGTTTTCCTATAGGCGTATCTGCCGTATCGTTCAGCGTAGCTGTCACTTCTCCATCAACATCTTCCCCATTATGTACGAAGTCCGTCAATTTCACTTGCCCTATGGAACTTGGATTAACGGTAAAGGAAACGCTCTCATTGTCCTGCAAATCATTGAATGATACAGAGTATGGGCAAGTTCCTCCATATAACACTTTCTTATAAAAACCGCCGTCCGTATAATAGTTGATATCAAGGTGGAGGCGTTTTACCACGTCAAGCATCACCGATGGCGACTGCAACGATTGTATTTCGTTGTTGACGTTGGTGCTGGTCTGGAACAGGTTCATATCGCCAAGCACTCCGGCTGCATCGCTCATCGAGTTTCCTTTGCTGTCCTCCTTGATGAGCAGTGAGGCCGAGCGGGTATAGACGGGCGGAGTAGTCAGCAGGTAAACGACTGCCACACCGATGGTCACGGCCAAGGAAATGACGAACCAATACCATTTGTTAAGACAAAGGTAAAAAAGGTCTTGTATGCGGATAAGGTCGTCCGCTTGTTTGGGTCTTGCAGGATTGTTTTGAGTTGCCATGCTTCTACTTAATCACTTGTCTCTAATACTTAAATCTAATTGAATATGAGTATGGCCACCGAGGTCAACAGCGAGGCCAATGATATCCAGAACGAGGTGGAACGCACGTTGTTGCCGTTCACGGTGGACTGCCGGGCTTTCACGTTGTTCGGTTCCACATACACCACATCGTTCTGTTGCAGGTAGTAGGCTGGGGAGGTATAGACATGCTCACCCGAGGTGAGGTCGATGCCATACACACGTTGCACACCGTCTTCCTGCCGCAGCACCATCACCTTGTTTCGGTTGCCATAGATGGTCAGATCACCCGCCATACTCAGAGCGTCGAGAACGGTCAGCCGGTCGCGGTCGATGCTGAAACGCCCGGGGGCATTTACCTCGCCCAACACAGACACGCACAGGTTCATGAACTCCACTGTGACGACGGGGTCTTTCACCAAGTTTTCGCGCACCAATTCATTTTTGATATATGCTGCTATCTCCTCGCGTTTCTTTCCGGCCACATAGATTTTCCCAAGCACGGGGAAATCTATCTCGCCATTGGAATCCACGGTATAGCCCGAAACGCCACGACTATTGTTTGATGTGCCGAGTTCTGAGGTCGAGCCCAATTGCTGCGTTACATAAGGCAGGTTAAACAGGTTGGTCAACTGCGGGTCGCGGCTGTTGACAATAATCGAAATCTTGTCTTCCGGTTGCACAGTTATCGCCTGAACCTCCGGCAATTTTACCTCACTCTCTCCAGGTCTCAGGTCTTGGAAATAGACAACCTGCTTCGATGACCCGCAGGAACTTAAAAATACCGTTCCAATAATTAAAAGGAACAAAGTACATGCTGTTTTGTATCTCTTCATTCTATAACTAATTTTCATTTTAATACATCATCTGCCCAACGTTTTCTTATGCCGCTTAATAGCTCTGTTGATACCCAACTGCATCAAAGTCCACAGGACAATATCCAGTATCAATAGCAGCGTAATATTTAATAAGCCGGCCAATGCCCAATTGACTCCTATAAAGGATAAGGCTACAAACAGGATGGTCACCATCACCATGCGGGGGTGCATTCCCGTGCGTAGCAGCTTGTGGTGGAAATGGTTCTTATCCGGCATGAACGGGTTCTTACCTTCCCGTACACGGTGCATCACCACCCTTACCACGTCAAACAAGGGCACGATAAGCGTGGAAAAAGCCAATACCAAGTTGACTTGACCTGCCTCACCTTCGTTCATGTCAATACGGCTGAGGTGGATGATCAACAGACTGATGATATAGCCCAATGTGAGGCTCCCGGCATCGCCCATAAACAGCTTGTGGCCGCGCTTGGCATTGCCGAAGACATTGTAGAACCAAAACGGAACGATAACACCGAAAGTGGTAAAGGCAAGCATGGCAAAAACATATTCTTCTTGGAAAGTACACATACCTCCCAACACAACAAGCGCGATGCAGCACAGACCGGAAGCCAGTCCGTCAATGCCGTCTATCAGGTTGATGGCATTAGTGATGTAAACCACCACAAACAGGGTGACGGGAACACCGATATATACCGGCAGGTCGTATATACCGAACAAGCCACCCAAAGAGTTGAACCATTCTCCCGACCATACCAGCAACAAGGCGGCGGCAATCTGCACGAGGAACTTGTAGCGGTAGCCTACCCCAATAAGGTCGTCTGTCACGCCCGTCAGGTTAAGCGTCATGCAACCAACCGCGAAGAATAGGAACTCATAAAGCACTACATTGGGCGAAAGGTTCTCTATGGGATAACCCCAATAATAGCGTATGCCGAGCATAAGGCACATGGTGATGAGTATCACTGGGAAAAAAGACAACCCGCCAAGCCGAGGGACGGGTATGGTATGCACTTTGCGCTCGTCCGGTATGTCGAACAAGCGTTTCTTGTAGGAAATCAGCAGGATTTTGGGAACGATTGCCATCCCAAGCACCAATGCCAATAACCAGGATGTCAATAAAAACACATAATTCATAAATGATATGTCATGATTGTCTGGCTATAAGGGAAATGGAACTGTTAAGATTCCATGCGTTTTTTCCGTGATAAATAGCAGACGATATTCTTTACTTTCCAGTTATGCCATCTGCTGAATGAAGCGTTGTTGCAAGAAAGATTTCTTGCATCATAAATCCGCAATTTTTCCGTATCTCTTAGGCAATGCAAATTACGTGTGGCCTCCAACATATTCTTAACCTTTACACTTGCCATGACAATTGGAGTCGGTGCATTGGCTACTTTCATCGGAGTAATAATAGAATCGGCATAGGCACGGCAAAGGAGAAACGCAGACCGTTCGAATGCCACCCAATAGTCATCTGCACGGTAAAGGTAGATTTGCGACAAGTTACTTGCCTCCATGAACAAGATGTCGGGTATATGACCATTTATCAATTCAATCAGTTCAACCACCGATGAATTCATGTCATTCCTTTCTAAATATTTATATGAGCTGGATATACTCCGTATTGACTTCCACTGCCGCTGCCAACAACATGGGCAGTTCCACCAAGAGCCGTTTTGTTTTGGAACCCCGTGTAGTAACCAAGGTTCCAATATAGCCATCCAGTTGTCCTCCGATGATACGTATCTTGCGGTTCAGCATATCCGGGGTTATTTCCTCCGGTCGGTAATATTTGGGATTTTCTGTGGCTTCTACAGCCTTGATAAAGCGTTCCATGTCTGTGTTCCTTACTACAATGGGGGTATGCTGTACACCTAACTTGTAGCGGTATTGCAGCGTGGGGATGGCTTCAACTATAATGTCGAGTTTTTCCTTTGTTTCCTTGACGAAAAGCAAGTCTTGCATGAAAGGTACTTCCCGGTCTTCTCTTTTCCCATGAATGGTAAGCAGCTTATGCACCATCGGGGTAAAGAACTCTATCCCCTTGTCCTTGAACATCAGGTAGGCAGGTTGTTTGGCGTTTCTCCGTTTGAGGTCGCGCATCACGAACCACTGCCTTTCATCTGTCGTAAGCTGCGTTATATCCATAACCCCTATCTTATTATATTGGTTACTTCTCACAAGAAAAGAAATTGTCAGGTGACGATTATCAACCGCCTGTTGAGCGAAGGGCAATTCTCTGAATCCTGCAAGTGTTTGTGATTTACTGAAACACAAGCAGTTATGCCTACCCCCTCAAAAAGTTCGGGTGTTTCACCCGTTTCCACATTATTCATACTTTGCCTATTCAGGCTTAGTCAGTTTATCATTTAGTGGAGTTTGCATTTCAACTCCAATGCGGTACATCTCTTAGCAAGAGATATACGCAGGTGCAAAGGTATAAAAAATATCAAATAAAACAGTAAGAATGAGCAAAAAAGATTCATTTGACACCTATTTTGATGTTTGACAGAACTTGTTTTTGTCTAACAGATGTTGAGTGATGGATAATTGTGGATTTCTTTTCTGTACTGATTTACAACAACCTTAATGCTTGTGATTCCAAAAGATACATCTCTTGCTAAGAGATGGTTAGATTTGCTCAACAATTCAAGAATTTTAATACCCCCTTGGCATATTAAGCCCAATCTTCCGAAAACTTCTACCACAAGTGGTTTCTTGTCCTATAGCTATCCTGTTCCCGGATAAACATGCTGTGGCTTAAAACCCTAAAACCAGTACGTGATGCCGAATTCGGTACATCTCTCTTTAAGAGATGTGTCCGATGGATATCAACTTTGAATATCAGCTATTTACAGATTAAAAAAGCGACTGTTTCTCAACAAATTGCTTACATTTGCCAGGCAGATACATAAAAATTGAGATAGCTTGAACAGATTTTATTTGGCACATTATGGATTTCATAGTATTTTTTGTATCTTTGCAACGCATAAATCCATCTCTTAAAGAGAGATACCTCATTTTACTCAACAAAAATTCCTTCTCCATCTGCAAAAGAACACTCTTCTTTATATCTCATCTTGCATAAATTCTGTGTACGATGTCTTGATTTGCTGACAATCGTCATTTTCTATTCATCTTTACCTTTTTCCATTCAAGGTAGGCAATAACAGTTTGGCGCATCCACCAAACATGATTAGCCAGTGAATGCGCAGGGAAATTGTCAGCAAAATCAGCAGTCCGAAAGATAGATAGGACAAATCTATGCCAATCTAACTTATCTGTTTAATCTGTAGGTTATCGTGCATAGACTGCGCGAATGACAGTCAGGTTCGCATCGTCAATCACCTGGTTATCCAAGGAACTCAAGTAGATGCGTGTGGTCTTTTCCGAATCATGCCCCAATGCCTGGCTGATTGACGGGGTGGGTATGTTCAGCCGATAGGCAGCACTGGCCCAGCAATGCCTCGCCGTGTAGGTTGTCAGCGGAATGGGGCAGTTTACGAGTTTGCCAATTTTTTTCAGCTGGACGTTCATCCGGTGCAGGGCATTCAGGTATTGCCTCCGTATGTCACCCCTTTCTTCGCTTAGGATTGGCAATAGATAGCGGGAGCCCTCCACGTGGTGGCGGTCAACTATCTCCTGCATCTGTTTCTCCCATTTGATTTCGAGCTTCTGCCGGGTCTTTTGGCGGGAATAGGTCAAGTAGCCGTTTTTCAATTGCCCGGTTTCCAGCATGGCCAAGTCCACGAACGAAATGCCTCTCAGGTCGAAGCTCATCAGGTAGAGGTCGCGGGCAAACGCCATTTCGGCATTCCTGCTCAAATCCAAGTCCTTGATTTCTTTGACGGTTTGGATAGAGATGGCCCGCTTGGCGGTCTTGTCCACGCCGGTATAAACTTCCGCGAAGGGGTGCCGGTCTATGGTAAGTTTCTTTTTCACGGCGCGGTTGTAGATGGCCCGCAGGTTACGGTTGTAAAACGAAGAGGTATTCCTGCACAATCCGCAATCTTCAAGCAGGTAATATTCATACTCTTTAACCAGTTCTTCATCTATTTCATCCAGACGGATGTCGCCTTGTTCACCACGGAAACGCAGGAAACTGTTCACGGATGAAGTGTAGGTCTCGGCGAGGCGGTGCTTTCCCGTGCGTTTCAGATGTTCCACCAGTTTGTGGGAAAACGCGCGAAGGCAGTGTTCGTCATCATCGGGCAACAGGTAAGCCGCCACCACTTCGTCCGCAGAATACGGCTTGCCCGACTCGTCCAAACGGTGGATTATCGCTTCGATTCGCTTCCTCATATTCTGCAGGTTCTGTGCTATTTCCGCCAAATAGCAACTGCGTTCCGGATTTTGTTCAGGGAGTGCCACTTCTCCATCTTTCCATTCTTCGGGGAAAAGTTTATAACCTGTACTAATTTGCCGTGCCATACGGTCGTGAATCACTTGGAAATAGACGGCTCCTGTTTTCCCTTTTACCCGCGAGGGTCTGAATTTAGCTTTTACTGATGTTGTCATAACATTGATATTTTATTGTTGAAGTATCATTTCGCCCCGCGGCGGTTCACCACGTCTTTAATCATCTCCTTCACATCCATCCCCACCTGAACGAAGTTCTTGTACAAGATACGTTCTTTTTCCTCTTTCGACGGGAAAGTATAGAATTGGGGCAGCGGCACATACCCGGCTTCCTCCTGCCTGATTTCCTCCATATCGAAATCCGTCTTACAGAAGAATTTCGAGGTCTTGAACTCCTCGGCTTCCTGTATATTCATGCTTCCACCCATGCCGGTCTTGGTCTTCACGAAGTCACGGGCGACCTGCCCGCATATCCATCCTGTAGGCAGGTCGCTAATTTTCGAGGCGGGCACGAGGTTGTCCATGTTTTCGTTCAGGTTGATGCTGGTCTTATCCCGGTCAATGGTCACGCCTCTTTTCAGTTGCACGACCTTGCCGAAGATGTCGTTGCTCAGCCATTCCAAGGTTTCCTTGGATCGGGCAGAACCAGATACGACATTACCTACTGTAGTGATAATCTTCTGCATACCTACCTTCCCGTAGTCTGCCTCCAACTGCGGCAACTCTTGGAATCCCAACGCCACGCTCACCTTGTTGCTTCGCGCCGTACCTATCAGACGGTCTATCTTGTGGAAATACAGCGTGGGCAGCTCGTCCACGATGATGCTCACGGGCACGTTCTTGCCCTGCCCGGTATTCACACGGGTTACCAGTCGATTCAGGATAAGGGCGTTCAATGCTCCGATGATGCTTTCCATTTCCGGGTCGTTGGCTATCAGCAGATAGCTGGGGTTTTTCGGGTCGCTCACCTTCAGGTCGAAGTCGTCCCCGTCCTTATGGAATATCCAATAAGATTCCTTGGTGGCCAATCGGGAAGTATAGACACGCAACGTGCCTATCATACCCTCCAACTGCTCCATCGCCTTGTTCTGGAAAGCCGTCTGGAACGGGCCGAGCAGCGGGGCAACCTCATTGTCGGTCTGCAACACCTCAAAGATGGTTTGATAACTCTCGTTCAAGAAGGAAAGGATATGCGGCATGTCCGAATACTTGCCCAACCAATAGGCCGGTTCCACGATGTTGCCGCCCTTGCGGTCACGCACTACGCCAGTGGGCTTCCAGAATTTGGTTTCCTTGTCCTGCACTTTTTCCGCATAAAGTTTGTTCCCGTTCTTGTCGTATGGCTCCCGTTCGTAGTTCACGAAAAAGTAGATACAAGCGGCAAGAAAGTTGACCGCCGAGGTCTGAAAGAATTGGTCGCTGCCTCCTCCTCCCTCTTTCTTGCCTTTCTGCAAAGATTCCAATAGCGTTTCTGCCGTTTCGCTGGCAGCAGCGAGGTTGGGGATGTACTTTGCCTGTATCGGGTTCACCCTCCGGCTGTATTCCACGTTCACAAAGTTGATGATGTTGAACTTGCAGCCCTTTGGTAATTTCCCCAGCTTCTGGTTCTTCTTGTAATGGTAATACAGCTTGGTCGCCAAAGTGGGGAACTTATAATCGTAAACTACTAAGGCAAAGCCTTTTGCGGAGTGCTGTCGGATAAATGGTTCGATGATGGAAAAGGTTTTTCCGCTACCTGGAGTGCCGACCACCCATGTTCCTCTGAAAGGATTGACGATATTCACCCATCCCTTGCGGAATTTGCCTTTGTAATAATAGCGCATGGGTACATTCACCGAATACTTGTTCTCCACCAACTCCGTGCATTGCTCGAAACTTTCATTTTCCAAGTTGAAACGGTCTTTCAGCAAGCCTTCTTTCAAGAACTTGGAGATATTATCGAGTGCCACATGGACAAGGATAGTACCCATTACGGATGCCGCCATATAGAAGATGACATTCAAACGTAGGGAATAAACAAGCAGTTCCATCGGATGATTGTAAAGCCAAACAGACAGCACCAAAAAACCGATGCCGCTCACCAACGGGTATAGCACCTGCCTCCGGGCATTGAACTCCAAATGTTTCTTGTTACGCGTACCCACGCAGGTAATGCAAATCAGCAGGACGGTTGCCACCTTGCTGTAAACGAGATTTCCGTCGTGGTAGATAAGCCATGTCTTCATGCGGTCATGCACATCGCACACGATACCGTTCCAGTGGTCGAGCACTGCCGGGTCGATGGCGTACATGAAGAACTCCACCAACACCGACACATACACCACTGTCCGAAATATCTTATAAGCCCCTTGCAGTTCCTTACTTTCTTCCATGTTTCCTTTCTATATTTGGGTCCAATTTACAAACGTGCAATAATTCTTCGTTCTTCATTCTTCATTATACAAAGTGACTATCGCCCGCACCTTATGCCCTTGCAGTTTGGGTGTTTCCTGTATGGCACCGCTCCCCATCGAGAACAGCCATGCTTTGGCGGTTTCTTGTCCTTCTACTTCCGTACTCGTCCAGTACCAACATTCATCGGCATCATCGGGCAGCGGTTCACCACCGCAAGACTTGATGTAAGGATTGATAGATGCCTTGGCAGCATAAAGCAGCCGCATTTGCGCCACCGAAGGCACGTAGGCACTCTGTCCGTACCGCCACATATCGAATACCTGCATGGCCATAGGTGAAGAAACATCGTCTGTGTCATACAGGGCAAAGGTATTCTCGTTCCCATCGTAAGCCGTCAAGTCAGCAGACGTTCCTTGCGAAATGCCCAAACTGTCAGCAAAGGCTTCCGGAGGAAGGTCATGCAGATAGACCGCATAGCCAGTGCCACTCATTTCTTCATTGCGGTTCACATGGAACACCACAGCTATCGCCTCCTTGCCGGAAGCCACATAATCCTCGTAGCTTCGTGTCTTGCCGTCCGTACAAAGTATGTGTCCTACTTTCATCGAGGTGTCCAACGGGTCGTGATGCCCGTCACAACCGGTCAAGCCAACACCCAACATGGCCACGACCGCCACACACGCTATTCTTGTTTTAATCGTTCTCGTTTGCATACCTTATAATAATATATATAGATGAATACTCCATTCTGCGAGAATCTGTTTAATCTGTATTATCTGTGTGCCAATCTCTTATTTCGTGGGTATCTTCACGCCGATGACAATACCTGTCCGAAACAAATCTTCCCCTTTTATCATCAAGTCGCACTTGGCTTGCCAAAACAGTTTCCAGCCCTTGCGCAACGCATAGCTGTGTTCATAGCCCACATGAATGCCGCCCAGTACCTTGTTTCTGTCCGAGCCGAGCGACCCGCCCAACCGCAAATTGCCATGATGGTTACGGCTGCGGAACACGCAAGGCTTGTAGGCCGCACCCACGCCCCAAGTGTTGTAGTGGTTCCAGAACGATTCGGGGCAAATATGCTTGCAATCCTCACATTCGTCCCATTTCAGATAGACATTTCCGAAGAACTCCCACGCATGGTGGTAGTTCGTTTCATACTCGTAACCCACCGTCAAGTCCAGCCCTCTCTCATACAGCAGGCCTGTACCGATTTGGATGCGTCCTTGCCGGTCATCGGCAAAACCCGGCAAAGTGGCTACTAACATGAATGCCAATATGACTAAGCCCTTTGGCACAGCCAAATTCTTCATTCTTAATTCTACATTCTTCATTTCCTCTATTCCTCCTGTAATAAAGCCTCATTAAAACTATCCGCGCAAAGCACGTCCTCATAGTCGATGTTCAAAGCAATGGTACGCCCCGAAATCTGTTTCTCGCTCACCTCGATGGTCAGCACCTTGTCATTGGGAAAAGTCATTTTCTTTATGACCAGCACATTGCGGTAACCATGTTGGAACGAACTACGTTGCTTCAATTTCATCTCCGGCTCCAGTTCGATAACTTGTGAGTTGGTGGCTTTCGACACCTTCTTGTCCGCCAATTTGACGCGGATTTCGTCGATGTCAAAGCGGATATTCGTCCTGTTCTCGATGGAGAAGTCAAGGAAGAAGTAGTCGCCCACGGCATAGATGTTGTTCAGGCGCATGGTCATGCGGTGTTGCCTGCGGTTCACGTTGCGGTAGCGGGCGGGCGACAGCCACACCTGCCGGGCAAAGCGGTACATGTCCTCGGTGGAGAGCGACACCGCCGGGTTACGGTAGGCGGTCATTTCCATGGGCTGCACCTCCTTGTCCGTTACGGCTTCCTGCATCCGGGTGGTGTAGAGCAAGGCGTATTGGGTACGGTAGCGTTCCGTCACGATGGTGACGATGGCCAGCACCTCGCCGTCTTCATGCCCGGCCTCTTTCGGTTTCAGGCGGATGGTATTGTTAATGGGCTGGTCACCCGCTATCTTGTCAGTGGAAATATCCACAAAGCGGATGGGCTCGGTGGCGGTGATGACGGTCGTCACCTGCTCGTTCACCGTCAGTTGTTCCATTTCGTTGTAGGTTTGCTGGGCCTGTGCCGAGCTTGCGGTAATCCATGTGGCAACAAGCAGCATCACTTTTGCTATCAGTTTCATTTTTAGTTTGTTTATTTGTTACATCGTATGTCAGTTCCTTTTCTCCCTGCCGTTCACCAAATAGACGAACGTGCCGTATTTCAGTTTCGCCTTGTTCTTGCGGACAGCCTTCGACAAAGCATTGCTCGTGCGCTGGTAGGCGTTCTGTATGGCTTGCATCCCCCATTGTGCGAAAGTGTTCCCGGTAGAGCCGTTGTTGATGCTCATCGTGCTGCCGAGGGCATTGGAGGCCACATCTTGTGTGGTTTCACGGAAGGAACTGCTCGGCACATAAAGTCCTTCCAGCCCGTCCGTGTCGTAGAGCGACAGATTCACTTTTACCAGTTCATCCTCCACCAACAGGCTCTTGATACTGCCTTTCACGCGCTGGCTGCCGAAGCCGCTCATCGTGGCATACAGGTACGAGCCTTTCGGCACCACCTTGCCGTCTATCTCCACGTCGTCCAACAGGCGCAACCGCACCCGCGAGCCTTCCACGGCCTTGATGTTCTCATCGATGATGGCTTTTATCAATCTGGGTTCAGGCTCGTTTTCGGCCAAGGTGTTAAAGTAATCCGAAGAAGTCTTCACCTTTTTCACCACCTGCTCGCTCTCTGCATTCTCGGCAAGCTCGTTCACGGCCTGTTCATTAATTTCCACCTTGCCGCCTATGGCGACACTGCCGGTGGGGGCAAGGCTCTCCGCGTCCGTGCTGTCCACGTCCTGCAATCCTTTTTGCCCTTGCTTTCTGGCTTCTGCCAGTGCCTTGTCCAACTCGGTCAAAGCCTCTTTGCGTCGCTGCTCACTTCGCGCAAGGCGTTCTTCCTCGCTCAACGGTTGCACCCCGGTGGAATCCGCCACCATCGCTTCGCCTCTCTCGGCACTTTGCCGCAGGCGTTCCTGCATCTCACGCAGGTGTTCCAGTTCTTCCGACCTTGCGGCTGCTTCCGAATCGAGCAGGGCAAGGTCTTCATCGCTATAGCGGGAATCGTAATCTTCTTTCTCTGTTTCATTGTTGTTCCGTTCAATGTTTTCCACGGCGGAATAGTCTTGTATCCGGCCGTAGGACTTGACCATGCTCTCATACTTGCCGCCTATGCCGTCATCGCGCATCTGAGCTTCCGGCAATTCCGGGTTCAGGTATTCGGTGGTTTGCAAGGCGGAAGGCATTTCTGCCACTTCTGTATTGAAAATATCCATCACCAAATACCCCGTCACCAACAGCAGCGGATAGAGGATGGCCGGCAGCACATACTTCGGCTGCCTGAAATTAATCCTGTCTGTTATCATCATGCGTAGGTTGTTTTTGTTTCAAAAGAATCTCCTGCCGCTCGGTGGCTGTGGCTTGCTTGCCATTGTCAGGCATGGTGCATATTGATACCACCCTGCACACATTGAGTGCGAGGCATCCCAACACGATGCCGAACACGATACCGAGAAACCATCTCGGATGCTTGCAGGCAAATCGTTGCGCACACCCTGCCATCTTGTCTATCCGCAGAAAACGGGCGGCTTTCTTTCCTGCTTCCACTTCCTTCTTATACCGTTTCTCATACTTCGGGTCATCCTTGTCCGGCATCTTCTCCCCGAAAATCAGTTTCTTCCATCCCATAGCTTGATTATTTCAGTGTTTAAATCCTTCATTCTTAACTCTTCATTCTTCATTTAGTAGTTGTTCTTCGTCCGTTGCTCAATGTCTTTGTTGAGCAAAGTACGCCAATTCACAATCAGCAGCCCATGCGGGTTATTGTCTGTCCGGGGTACACGTTTCAGTTGCCCGGCCGTAACCAGTTCGCGCATCAGAATGCTGGTGCGCCGTTCAATACGTTGCCGGCCGTAATAGGTAAACTCCATCTTTTCCTTGTCAAACTTGATACTGTCACAAAAGATGCTGAACACGGCACTCGTGCCCATGATGTTGTTGTAGAATCCTTTTTCTTTCAAGGTATTGTACTGCGCCAATCCGGTTTCGTCCACCAAATACATCGCCTTCTCCATCGTGTACTGGATATACTTGTCGTCCGGTGCAAGGGTGAAGAAGTAGTGGTGGAACATTTCGACATGACTACGGGCTTCAACATCAAGTGTTTCTTCCATCGAGGTGCGTTGCACCAATATCGGCACATTACCGTCCAGTACATAGATTTTTTGTTGTGCGTCTGCCACCATGCCCCGTGCCGTCCAGATGCTCGACATACTGATAACCACGCATCCTACGATGACCGCCACGCAGACAATCCCCACTAATTTGATTTTGTTCTCCAAGTTTTTTATGACCATAATCCTAACCGTTATAATCGTTACTCATTTGTGTATCTTTTATCTCATCAACGAGTGCATAGCCCCGGTAGCCGACATTTTCGCCTGTTGCGCCACGCCCTCACCGAAGTTTCTCGTGCTGAATGCCGTGTCACCTTCCGGTATCATCCATGCCGCAAGGTCTGGTACGAGGTTCAGGCATTTCAATGCCACGATGCTTGCGGCCATCAGGTAGCCTGCCGAGAAGAATGAGTTCTGCAAATATGCAGCCATCGTCTGTTCGCTGGCGGTTATCGCCGTCAGGTTCTCTACCTGGATGCACAATACGATGTCAAACAGAAGCAGCACATAAAAGCCCACGAAGTATAACATCGCGCCATAGAAATGCACCGTCAGATACCTTGTCATCCATTTGGCCCAGGCACCTTCCCATTTGGGCAACAGCGAGAATGCCCACTGTATCGGTCCGAATATCGTCAGCATACCCAGCAGGATTTGCTGACAGTATATGGTCGCCCACCAACCGATTCGATACACAATCAAGGCGATTACCATCACGATTTTATCCAAGCAGACGGTCGCCCCGCTTACCAAAGAGGTGAACCACAACCGGCTGGCATCTTTCTCCATTTCCGTCACTTCGTCCACACCGGTCTGTTCCATCGTCGATTCCACCAATGCCGGATCCATTGTGCCGGAACGGGCAATGTCGGCTTGTGCCTGCAGGCTGGTGTACATGGTATCACGCACGTAAATGAGTTGCTGCACTTCCTCGAATTTGTCCGTTATCTGTAAGGCTTCCGCTTGATAGAGGTCGTGGGTGTACGAACCGATGGCATTGGGGATATAGGACAGGAAATCCAACACGCACCAACTACTTCCACTATTGGTAATGCCCGTATCTGCAGGCGGATACCACCACGACATGATGACAGCCACCGCCAACGGCTTGAACAGCTTCATTACGTCCAATGGTTCTTTCTTCACCATCATTTTGTAAGCCATACCCGCCGCCATGATGATGGCAAACAGGGCGGCCAGTGCCATGCACATTTGGAGAATCCACCAAAATGGCCCTTGGGTGCCTGTAAACGTGGCATCACAAAGGAACTCGTTGGTCTGGAATATCACATCGTCAATCTCCTCTTCCAAGAGGTGGATGCCGAAATCAGAAAGTATGTCGTCTCCCATGCCCTTATGCTGTTGCTTGATTATCCACTGGGGATTGCTCCCGTTCCATTACCGGCAGTATGCCGTCCGCTTTCAGTTTCTCGTAGATGAACATCCTCCCTTTCTGCGTCCATTGGGTGCGCATCACCGATTTTCCGCTTTCTAATGAGAGGGTGGCACTATGCACATACCCCTTGTCCTTGTAGGCTGCATACAGAATCCATTGCTTGTTGTCCTTGTACTGGATGCCTTTCTCGTGCAGTATGGCATTCATTTTCCGCCCAGACATCCCATAGTCCTGCGCGATTTGCGTGATGTCGAGCAAACCTTTGCATTGCAGCACGAGTTCCACGTAGCTTGTCCGCTTGCCCAATTCCTCTATTTGCTCCTGTTGCTTGCCGATTAACTGTTTCTGCTCCTCATACTTTGCTTCCACTTCCAGGCGGTTTTTCCGCTCCTCCTTAATGGCATTGGCCAGGCCTATCAGGAAGTCCGGTTCAGTGACTACCCGTTGCAAGGCGGCATCGGTCAGATAACCCCCGTGCTTGCGGATACTCGGCAATACTTCCTCGCATACCCAGTCCTGAAACTTCTCCGCTTCGGGCAATTTGCTGCGCATCACCAAACGGTAAACATCCGCTTCCGAAATGTACTTGGTGGGTTGCATGACAATCGTACCAAGCTGATTCTCATAGGGGGTGTCCAAAACGGACACCCCCTTGCAATGGGTGCGTACCGCTTTGGCTGTTTCCACATAACCTAATGCTTTTGCCACATCATTGGCTCTGAACAGCACTTTCCCATTCTCTGTTTCTACGGTGTTGATGCTCCCGAACTGCGGGTGGTTGAACACCTGAATCGCGTTATCCTTGCTCATTGTCTTATATATATAATATATTGGTTATTGAATCTTTCATATCCCTACCATCAGTTTAATTCCCCATTATCCGCCACCCGGCTTCCCGCCAACGGTTCATGGCAGACATGGCAATCTGCGCCCGACGGTCTTCAATAGTAGCCGAAGCATCCAACAGTTCCGCCACTTTGACCGAGTTGGCCAGCCGCACCAAGTAACGCACTAAGGTTTCATTCTTGCGGATAATGTCCGCATGGATGCGGAGGTACTGTTTCTTGCGCTCCGAATTGGGCATATAGGCTTCCTGCACTGCCTTGACCGCGCATTGGTACATCCGGTAGCAATCCTCCCAAAGTTCCTGCTCACGGCTGCTGCCCCCGGCTTCCGTAATCCGCCGTATGTTCCGCTCGAAGTTCTCCAAGGCGGCATTGACCTTTTCGCCCTCGGCCAGCCAGGCCACGTCTAACGCACCGCCGCTTCGGTCGGTCACGTTCAAGGCCTCAATCCGGGCACGTTGGGTCATGGCAGAATCCAATGCCTCTGCATCGTCCACTTGGTTGTAAAGGTTGATACCCGCCGCCGTGCGAAAGCCCAATTTGTTCTTTGCCGCCGCGCTCTTTTGGTAGGAATTGTGCAGTAGTTGGTAATAAAATGCCGGTGTCAATCCTCCCGACCCGATTTCGGCCACGGTAATCTGGTTCATCTTGGCATCGTCGTGGCTATAAGTCACGCTTTGGGCAAGTGCCTCAGGTGCAAGGCTAAATATCGCCGCACTCATACCTATTATATATACCGCTCGTTTCATCTCAATTCTTTCGTTCTTCTATGTTCCTTGTATCTTGTTTCCCTCATTCTGTCTCCGTTTAATCTGTTCCTTGTCATCGATTATACGGGTTCAATCCTGAATCCCGCCACCTTCGGAAAGCTTCGTTCGCTATTTGTGACTTGTCCTTGGTTATGTAGATGCTTTCCTTCCAGTAGCCCATGCGTAGCTGGATGTACCGCCAAGTTTCAAAATAGGCTTTGTTCAAGTGCCGCTCGATGTTGTCCAGTCCTTGGTTGATGCTTTCCAGTACCAACAGCAAGTCCGAGGTGGAACAGGCCGCTGCCCCGGTGGCATACAGCACAAGGTCGCTCATCGAACGGTAGAGTTGCTTACCGTCTTCTGCAATCCTCTGCACACACCGCAAGCTGATGCCGATAATCAGTGTATCCATCAGTTCCATCCTGTTCCGTTCCACCACTTTCGTATAGTAATCGTCCAGCAAATCTTTGTAGTCGCCGACTCGGTCGCTCACGCTGTTGTAGGTGGAATACACGTTCAACGAGGTGCGCAGCGACTGGTAGAGGATGTCAATGACATCAAAAGCCCTTGTGTACTTGTCCAAATCCACGTTCAGTTCCTTGAAGTCCACCGCCGCTTCGCTGCTGTATTCGTGCAGGAGTTGGTTGCTCAGTTCCAGTGTCGAACGGGCCAGCAACAGGCTTCGCTGCTGCTTGTGGTCGTTGATGTAGGCTTCCACCGAAACGATGTCGAAGTTCCATTGCGCCGACACTTTCAGTGGAAACGCCACGACCATGATTACAATAGCCACGTAGCGAATATGTCTCTCGGTCTTGTTCATTCCCTTTCCTCCCTTCTTTCATCATCCGTTTCCTCATATTTCCCGTTGTAATCCACCGAGTGCAGGCTGTTCGCCGCACCCCGCAACCACCTGCGGCGGCATTCCTCCACCAGAGTAAGCCTGCGTCCACGTTCGTCGTTGACAAAGGGCGCAATGTCCTTTAGCACATCAATAATGCTGAGCTTGTAGTTCATCATCTTCTCCAAGGCAACGAGGTCGGCGAAGATGTTTGTCAGTCGGGCTTCCACCTGACGGGCGATTTCCAGCCGGTCGGATGCCCACAGCAAGTGGTAAGTGTCCGTAGTCGTGTCTTCCTCCACCGGTTCCGACTTCACATATTCCGTGATGATTTCACACGAAGGGTATTGCCGGGCAATCTCCGACAGACGGTCATTGACCAACGTTGCCTTTTCAGGCTCGCTCATGGCCGGATCAAGCTCGATGATGTCCACCACTTCCGTATCCGAATACTCCGCCGTCAGTTCCCAGCTTATCTGAATGATGGCACGGTGTATCTTGATGCCGAGGAAATACTTGGGCTTGCGGGCGATGGACAGGGTGGCTTTGAAGGTGATGGTGCCGTTGATGTTCGGTGCAGTGGCTTCCCGCAGGTAGCTGTAGCCGTTCCACCAGCCGTCACCCTGCCACGTCAGGCTATAGGCGTTTCTGCATTCCTGCATAAGGGCGGGGAGGCGATAATAGTCATCGGTGGGCACGGCATTGTCTGCCGCCGCTTCCTCCTTGGCCTGCGCCAGCTCGTCCTGCTTCTTCCGGACGGTGGCAAGGTCGGATTCCAACCGGTTAATTTCATCCTTATTGCGGTTGTATTGCTGCCGCAAGGATGCCGCTTCTTCCACCGTGGAAGATACGATTTGCTTCACCAACTCGGCGTTCTCGACTTCCAAGGCATCTATCTGTGACTGCAAGACCACCGCTTCAGCGTTGTATTCGTTTTCCAGTTCGTCCAGACCGGACAAGTCCAGTTCGTCATCGCCGGACACGGTAGTCTGCATGGCGCATTCCTTGGAATGGTTGTTCAGGCTGCCGCCGCAGGTGCGGCACTTGTATTGGGTGCTTCCGCTGCCTAATGTCACCCCGTCATGGCAGGTCACACTGACAATCACACTCTCGCAACCTTGCAGCTTGGCTTCGTCCGTGGCCTGGTAATAGTGCTTGGTATCGCTGCCGATGACATAGGTGTATCCTTCCTCATTGTCGTTGAACTCCGACAATCGGGCGTTAAGCCCGGCCTTGAAAGTATTCAAGTCCATCTTGTAGGAATCGAATACTTCTTCATATACTACCTCCTCTTGGTTCCAGCTTCTTGTCACCCGTATGCTATAGGCGTATGCTTTTTGTATTTGCTTGCCGCCTTTGGAAATGTTGTAATTGGAACGGTAATAACTGATGCTGTAGGAATAGCCGTCGTTTGACTGGTTCATCTGTTCCACCTGCGCCCTTGACCATCCGGCATACCGTTCCGAGTTGCTCAGTATCTGCTCGGTCTGCGAACTGTTGGGATAGAAATTGGAGTTCGTGGTGTTGAAGCGCGTCCATTCTCCTCCATAGAGGATGCTGTTATCGTCCGTGGGTGGGGTGTAGTCACACAGGGTTTCCGTGCCGGCATCCCTGCGGTAAATGTACCACCGTTGGGTGTAGTATTGCCCAGCCGTCTCTTTCAGGTAGTCGCTTATCCACGAAGTGAGGTTGTAGTTGTCTATTTGGAAGAGGTTGGCAACGCCTTCCGGCCCGCCGACCATCGAGAGCAACGTATTGCCCATGGAATGTTCCAGTTGCCCGTACAGGTCGTAAGCATTCCCGGCCACTCGCGCAATGTCGCTTACCTTTCCGTTCAGCAAGTCGTCGAAACTGCTTTCACCCAAAATGGCATCCGTGAAATTATCCGCCCCGGTATTGGCCAGTCCCACACCTATATTATATAGGTTATCAATGTCCGCTTTCAGGTTTTCCTTGGTGAAGTTATGCTGTATGTTGCCCAAATCGTCAAAGAAGGCTTCCCAGTCAATGCCGCCGCTTTCCGACAGTTTGAACAACGGGGCAAACTGCGGGGCAATCTCCAGGAACACCACGTCCCGGAACGACAACGTGCCGTTGGTCACTACCGATTCAAATTGCATACAGAGGGCCTTTACCTCGGCGCAGACTTTCATCAGGTAACTGCCCCAATACAGGGCAGTCTGCGGGGAATGGAGCATCTGACCTGCCACTGTCCATATCTTCGGCATTATCTTCGCACTTACGAGGTGGTAAATGCGGCGATAATAGTAGTTTTCCGTGCCGTCGCTCCAGATGCCCAGGTCGGTAAGAGCCTTGCGGTCGAGGAACTTCGACAGGAATATGCCCGCCGCCGCCACTTCCGCCGCGCTGTATTTATCGAGTATGTCCTTTACTTGCTCGGTATAATAAGCTTCGGTAGCCGTTTCGGTGGCGTAAGCCGCCGCCATTGCCGCCACGGTCTTCTTGTCGTAGTTGACACGCACATACTGTGCTTCCGCCGAAAGGACGGAAACACACACGCACAGCAACAGGACAAGGATTTTTTTCATGGGTTACGGCTTGGCATTTTGCGCATTCATGATGTTGCCTGCGGAATGGGCGGGATTTTCACTCTTCCCGGACTTCACCTCACGGTCAAAGCAGAGTGAATACTGCCCGGAACACCATTGTTGGTCTGGGGCTTTGTAGGTGATGTAGCCACGTTCCTGCAATTCCTCACTGGCGGCCAACACGCCTTTCACGCTGAATCCCCTTACTTTGCACAGTAGGCTGGCAGGATGCACATAGAACACGTCAGGCTTTTTCTCGTTCTCCCACACATAAATGAGGTAGAAGAACAACACGGTGGCCTCTTTTGAGAAATTACTGATTTCGTTGGCCTTCCAAAAGTCGTGAATAAATTTTTCTGCTTCCATAACGTCGATTGTTTATTGTTGATTATTAGGTGATTACTGAATAGTCATCCGACGATTCCGTTCCAGCTGCAGCACTCGACCTGTCTTGTTCACCTCTTGGGCGAACGCCAAGGACTTGTCGATGCCTGAAAGTTGCCAATCCCTGCAATAGGCTTCGATGGCTTCCTGGTGGCTGCATCCCAATTCCCGCTTGTAAAGTTTGAGAGCTTCCTTTTCAGCCCGCTCGGTAGTATAGGTCATGTAGCATTCCCTCGGTTCTTCCACGCCGTACACTTCACTGGCCGTGCCACGACGAATAAACACCTCCCGGAAAAACGAGCGGCCCTCCTTATTTTCCAAGCGGTTGATGGTGAATATCTTCTTGCACTCCACATCGGTCAGGCCGAGTATCGCCTTAATGCCGTCGAACCGCTCACGGAATTTGCTTTGGTCGAGCAACATCACCACATCAGAGTTGTTGATGATGGCCTCTTTCACGATCTCACTGCCTATGATGTCCTGTATCTCTTGCGTCACTACGCCCACGCTTGCCCAGAACTTTCGGGCGGTCTTGTACATGAACTTGATATACTCTGCCATCAGCGGCGAGGCGATGGCCTTCCATGCTTCTTCAATCACCAGGACTTTGCGGCTCTTTTTCAGGCGCATCTTTTGCAGAAATACGTCCATGATAATCAGCGTCACGATGGGGAAAAGCAACGGGTCATCTTTTATCGCATCGATTTCGAAAACGATGAAAGTTTCATCGAACAGGGTGCCGTCCATTTCCTCGTTCAGCGTCTTGTCGTGGTTGCCACCCCGGTAAAAGTCCTTCATCATGTAGCGGTAGGTGGAGAGGTCGATGCCCGCAAGGTTATTCTCGTGGCAGATGTCGGGAATGCGCTGCACGGAGTATTCGTAGAACGTGTTGAACGAGAGGCTCTCCACTTTCAGTTCTTTTCGGCGGAGTTCTATCTCGTCAATCTCCCTTTCGATACGGGCCATCCGTTCCTCTTCTGTTTCCTTGCCGTCACGGGTGTTGGTGCGGTCGTCCACCAGCAGGCTCTTGCGCAAGTCTTCCCGTTGGGGCGGGGTAAAGCCGTCAAAACCGTTGAAATAAACGTCATAGTATTCGGTAATTACTTGGTCGATGAGCCTGTCCTCGGTCTTACTGACCGTGCCCTGGGAGCCTTTCCATATCAGCAACACGAGATTTTTCAGGAAGCCTGTCTTCTCCACATTCAGTTCTTGGCGGTTGATGCGGAAAGGGTTCATGGTAATCGGCTTCTCCTCCGTATAACTGATGTACTTGCCGTTCAAGTACTCGCACAAGCCCTCGTAGGAGTTACCCGTATCTACCATCACCACGTCTGTATTTTGTTCGTGCAGCTGGCGCACCACGCTGTTCATGTGGAACGACTTGCCGCTTCCACTTGGTCCCAAACAAAAGAAGTTAGAGTTGTCAGTCAGCTTGTTACGTCCTTCCTTACCAGTGATGTCAATGGCAACAGGCACACCTTGGCGGTCGGTATAGTATATCTTCAGCGGGGTGTTCTCGCTGTGCTGGATGCGTTCCTTGTACATCAGGCAGGCGGCTGCATCGCCGAGAGTGAGGAAGCGGTCGTAGTCCACGCTCATGCCGTAGCAGTTGCCAGGAAAGGAGTTGACGAACAGTTCCAGTTGGTTGTATGCCCGTTTGCTGATATGGATGCCGAGCCTCCCGAAGCTGTTCTCCAAGTAGTTGGTAGGCTTTTGCAGGTCGATCCCCTTGTCGCAGCACACCATGAGGTTATAATGCATATAGACCAGTTGCTTGCTTTCCCTCGCTACGGTGTCTTGCACCCGCTTGATATCCTCCACGGCCATCATGTTCGATGGATTGGGGATGCTGGCATGGCGGTTCTTCTTCTTTTCCAGTGCGGCAAGCTCTTTCTTCTGGCCTGGCATGAAAATCATCTGGTTGTAAACCACTGTCCGTGCGTCGGGTATGCTGTCTATCATAGACACCAAGTCCACGGGCATCTCGGTGTTGTTTACCTCGATGTTGGTGAACGGGCGTACCAGCGAGGGTAATCCTGTGCTGTCCACATCGACTATGGAAAACACCTTGCATTTTCTGCTGCCCATCTCCACACATTCCTCGCCCGCTTTGAAGCTGTCCATTGCCACGGGCTTGTCTGAGAAGTCCATCGTGAAGTAATGGTCAACGTAAGCACTCGCTTCTGCCTTGCCCAAGAACGAGGTATTGATACCCGCATCGCGCAACTGGTCTTTCACCTTGCGTATCTTTACCAAAAAGTCCTTCCACCGCTTGTTATCATAGGAGAACAGGTTGCCCTTGCGGTTCTCCTGCGTCACGGTCAGGTAGGTGCGGCTGTTGGTGTACTGCCTTCCCTTGAAATAGCGGAAATAGGATTCGCTCAGGAACTCGTGCCTGCCGTTGCCTGTTTCCTCGAAGCCCTGCCTGGTGAAGATGTCCTGTTTGTGCAGGGCATAGCCCTCGCCAAGTGTCTGTGCCAATGCGGTGAACAACCGGGTGTACTCATAATAGCTGTCGATGTCGGCGGAGAACTTCTGCACAGGATTCTCGATGCGCAGGATGGCGGAATATTCTCCGGTCTTGGTGTAGAGGATACCGATGCCCTCCACGTCCTCAATGGAGAAATAAATTTCTCGGAACATGCGTTTGCGCTTGCCTCCCGTGCCGAATGCTTTGACAGAGATGGCCATGCCTGCCAAAAGAGCCGTGAATGTCAGTAGTACATAGAGTGTCATGGATTCATCTGCATTTTTAGAATAAGTAGAAAAGCCGTAGTCTCGCTTGGGCATATCGCTTGGATAATCCTCCTGTTACAATGCCATTGGAGAAGTCCATCAGATAGAAGGTGTCCTTGCCGCTTTCGGAACAAGTGAGGTATTCGCCTTGCAGGGTGGCTATCAAACCTTTCAGCGTGGATGACTTGTCACATTCCAGCAAGTAATAAAGCCCGGCCAATTCACCGAGTGAGGGCACATAACTGCCGGAATGCCGCATTGCCTCTTGCAGCATGGTTTGTCTGCCCAAAGGAGATCCTTGCTTGGCTTGCCTGTTGGATTCAATCAGTCCTTGCGTAAGGCTTGCCCCGTCAGCATGGCCCAAGGCGCAATCGTCCGGGTAGGGCATACCGGGCTTGTAGATAATCTTGTCATCCTCCGGGGTGTCGCCAGTTGGATTGATGATGCCCTCATGACGAGTTCCGTCTATGGTCGAATACAGCTTGCCGCTTGAAAGGTCGTTACCAGAGAATACGAACATCCCGTTGCAATCTGACAGGGCAACGGCCTTGCCATGCTTGCCGTCTGTTTCCACGACCACGGCGATGGAAAGGGAGTCACGTCCTGCTTGTACCTTTCCGTTTTTTTGCAGGTAATGGCCCACCTGCACGGAATCAACCGGCATCATCCGGTGTTCATACGCCAAGCTACGCTCTGTTTCCACCCAACTGCCGTTGATGGCCACGCCCTCACGCCCCTTACGGATGGAAAGGTGCGTCATGCTCCCTGCCGTCAAGGGTGGCAGCATGGTGCGCAACGCATGGTCTTTTCCATTGATACGGATGGTGATTGTAACCGAGCAAGCGGTTTCAGTAGGAATCAAATAGAGGTCATGCTTCCTGCCATTGTTCAACAGACAATCCGCATCTTTCGCTTGTAGGCTACCATTGGCTTTTTTATCGAGCCATCTGCCAGTATAAGGCTGGTAGCCGCCCTCTGTATAGAGGTTATCCCCGATGAGAGTGATGTCGTCCAGCCGGTCACGCAGGTCGTCGCTCTCACAGACAATGCGGAGCAGTGCCATGGAACTTTGCAGCCTGAATGCCGGTTGGATGGCGTTTCCGATGACGCGGTGGGTTTCCACTCCATAAAGGTTTTCATCGAACGGAGCGGCCAAGCGGATGATGTCGTCTGTTCCCAATCCTTTTCGGAATGGATAGCAAACACTGACGGTTGCCGTCGTGTCGCTAGTGACGGCATGGCTGTTTCCCGACACATATACACCACCTTTTCGGGTGAACATCGTTCCTGCAAATGCTTGCCTTTCTTCGGGTGTGGTGGCGCTTACGTCCATATATATGCCAAAGTGGGGCCATGCAGGGGTTATTCCCTCCACAGCCTCTATGTAGATTTCAACAGGCTTGCGGCTCTTTTGCCATTCCATGCGGGTTTTCTCGCCCGACTCAATGGCGGCGACCGTGGACTTGGGCTGTTCCTTACCGCCGCAGGAGGCGAGGAGCAGCCCGATACATATTATCAGAAAGGCTTGCATCCGTTCGTTGTTTTATAGAGGTTTTTAATCATTTTCGTATCTGTTGTTTTATAGAGTGAAATCCTACTTACAATCCTTTAGAGCGGGCATAGACGAACACGCCCTTGTCGTTCTTTTTACTGTGAAGCCCCTTCCGCTGTTTGAGCAGGATAAGTGCCGCGCCGCCGCAAAGTGTCACCACCAGGACTATCAGCCCGGCAAGGAAACCGGAAAGGCAGTAAGCCACGATGAAGCCGACAATGGCTCCACCGATGGCTCCTGCCGCCCAATAGATGTACCTGCCTTGAATCCCCATGAATTCAAGAGGCCGTTGCAGCCCCTTGAACATGGGGTATTCCAGTGGCCGGGTGTCGCCGTTCGTTCCGGACATGGCTTAGCTGGTGATGCCGAAGAACAACGGGAGTGCCTGTGCGGCCGCCACAAGGAAAATACAAGCGCCCACAATCATCATGATGGACTTCTTGACATCCTGCTCCTCGTTGTTCATCTTGATGTACACGCTGATGGCTCCCACGATGGCCACGACACCGGCGATGGCGTAACACAGCTTCACCACGTAGGGCACATACTTGGCGATTTCGGTCGTCACCGTACCGAGGGCGGTGGTGCCTGCCGTATAGTCACCGGCGGCGTTCTGGGCGAGTGCTGCGGTTGTGCCTGCCAGCAGCATGAGGGAGAGCATTTTCAATCTCCCCGAAGGGCAAAGTCCCTTCATCCACTTTCTGAGTTTTTCCTTAAACATTCTTTTTACCTTAAAAATTAAACACTATGTGAATTGTCTCATTTCTTCCTGTCATACCCGGTAGCCGAAGAATGCCGGGAACACGATGGATGCACCTATGATAAACAGGCAAGCACCGACCACCATCATTATCTCCCTTGTGATGCCTTCCTCCCTCGTATTCATCTTGATATAGATTTGCAAACTGGCATAGATGGCGACGATGGCGGCAATGGCGTACAGCAGGTAGAGGACATACAGCATCATCGTCACGACATAATCGTGCATAAGTGCCAATGCGTCAGCACCCCAACTGTAGTCCACGCCACCACATTTGGCCGAGGCGGGCAAGGCCGCACACACGCCAAACAACAAGCCTGTCCACCTGCGCGTCTTACAACTCATTCCTCGTAATCTTCATGGGGATTTTGAACAGGGTTTCCCGTTTGCCCTCCAACAACTCATGGAGTTCGGGAGCAGTCACGCCATTCTCGCTCGTTATGTCGGCTTCCAGCAGGCTGGATTTGAGTTGTTCTGCCTTTTCCTCTACCGCATTCAATGTGGGGGCTTCCGGCTTCTCAATAGGGTCAACCGTTGTGGACTCAGGCGAGACAGCCTGCTTTTCTCCGGAATTTCCCACTTGGAAACTGTCAGCGGTCTCACTTACTTCCACGGACTCCTCTTCTTCCATGCCGTCCAGGTCGAACACCTCCTCGTTGGAGTTGGCGATTCCTTTTTTACCTTGCAAGTCCTTGGCGACGACCACCGCATAATAGAGGACGTAGGCTATCGTCAGAACAAAGGCGAATATCATAAATGGACTCATTGCACTGTCTGGTTTATGGGTTTACAATCTCGTTTTGCCTGCAAAAGAATAGCGGAAAGGCTGCCTCGGGAAACCTCTGATGGAAATACTGTGCTGTTTTAACTTGATTTTTCTTCAGGCGAAAAAATCATACGGTCAATCATACTTTGAAAGCCTTTCCAAGGACAGTTATACTTGCTTCTTTGGGTAAATTATACTTGCTCAACCATCGAAGCATATCTTCTCCGGCAATGAAGTGCAAGGGCTGTTCCACGGTCGTTGTTTTTCCTGTGCAAAGGTAAGGCCGTCGGGAAGCTGCAAGGCGCAGTGGCTGCTTCCTCCTTGCATTCGTTCCCGGCTTTCCGCCTTGACCCTTGCACGTAAAAACAAGTCCCTGTGGACGGGTGAAAGCCCGACGGCAGGGAAAGAACAAGAAGTCTAACATTTTAATTCTCGAAACGATGAAACAGATTATTTGGTCGAACGACAGCTATTTTGACGACAAGGCAAGGGAGTATTACCAAGACTGCCAGCGTGAGTATTTGGAAGATGACGGCTACACAGTGAGCGATGAAGAATGGGGTGAGGAAGTGTACAGTTGGCTCGATGCCGAGCGCATGAACCTCAATGTGCAGGTGGACGGCGTGATAATCGCCTTTGGCGACTTGGGCTTGTGGCGCGGCCGCAGGCAGGGCTACCAGATTTTGGGCAGCAACCTTGCCGACATCTTGCGCAGCTCATGCGATGACAACGAATGGTACGGCGACGGCTACAACATCCGTGCCCGACTCACGCACCACGACGGCACGAACTATGTGCTTTACCGGGTGGCGAAAAGCCGGGAGGATGCCGAGCGGATAGCCGACAAAATTTACAACCTTGAAATTGACGAGAAGGGTTTCCGTAAGCTCACACGCTCACTGTATCCATACGTTGCAGATGTTTACGGCTGGAAAGTCAGAGGACGCAGACCGGCATAAGGGCTGAAAATAAGAAAGGACATCCGTTCTACCGATGTGATAGGGCGGTTGTCCTTTTCACTAAAATGGGTTGTTCCGTGTAAAATGTACAGGCTTCCCTTTTATAGCTCAAAGGTCTTGCCCGGATTAAAAGTCAAGTGTTCGTCATGGAATACATACCCCAGTTGGTTACTGACACACCATGTTTCGCCAATGCGCACATCCACATTGTAATGAGAGTGGCCATAAATCCAGTAATCTACTCCGCATTCCTTGATGTAGCCTTCCAGTTCTACCATGAACGCCCCGTTGGCTTTGCTGCTTACAAACTTGGGGCATTGCATCCTGAATGAGGGTACATGGTGGGTCACGACCACTTTCTTGCGGGCTGTACTCGACTTGACGGCCTCCTTGATGAAAGACAAACACCGTTCGTGTTCATGGTTGAAGTCCGCAAAAGTAAGGAGTTCCCCTTTGTACAGGATACGGCGGAAATCGCTGACCACTTGCTCTGTGAAATATGCCTCTCCCAAAGGAATCCTGCTCCACAGCGTTGAAACAATGATGTCAATGTCTCCGATGCGGATAACCCCATTGTAGTAGCTATGCACATTGGGACGTATTTCAATGCTTGAGCTGTCAGATAACGTGCCTATGTCGTAATATTTGTAGAACTCGTGGTTGCCCATACAGGCTATCACCTGTTTGTAGTTGTCCGATGCCCAGTCCCAAAATGGGTGCATGGAATAGTTTGCATCGCCGAGATAGCCTATGTCACCTGCGAGGACGAGTATGTCCCCGGACACTTCAAGCGGGTTCGCTTTGAGGTATCGCCAGTTGTCGGCAAACTCCAGATGGAGGTCGGACGCATATTGTATTTTCATGGTTCTTCGGCAATAAATAGTCCGTCCAGCACTTCCAACAAGCCCTCCACGAAGGACACCTCCTGCCCAAGGGACTTGGCAAGAGGCTCCGCCAATGCTTCCCATTCACTTCTGACAGAAGCCACGAAAGACCTCACACATGCCACGATGGCATCAGGTGCGGCCACGGGCGCATTTTCCATGATGGCGACATTTTTCAACACGTCAGACCGGTGCTTCTTGATATCCTTGCTGTTGACATGCCGCCCGGCGGCCTTGTCTTGCTGCAAGTTCAGGTAAGCACGGGCTTTCAAGGCTACCAGGGCTTCCGGTGAGGCATGACGAATGCCATCCGTCAGGATACTGTGCGCAATGGTAAAATGGTAGTAGTCGTCATCCATGATGATGGCACTCAGGCTCGATGCATCGGCCTCCATGGGCAATGGTTCTATCGTAAGCCCTTTCGGTGTCCCGAGAATGTCAGGATGCCGGGAGAGAAGCTCAATCATCGCCGGATAACCGGGCTTGCCATCCACGAACCGATACAGTTCATATCTTGGTGCTTCTCCGTCTTTAGGATTCCTTTTCTCCGGGCGGTAGCCGCCTTCCCGGATGAACTGCCAGAACCTTTCGGCAAATGTTGTGGTCATCTTCTCCACGATCACAATCATGTCTATGTCATGGGTGGCACGCGGCCGCACCGCCGTGCCTGACATCACCATCTCGCAGGCCGTGCCGCCAATGATGACATAGTTGTCTGAATAAGCCTCGAAGGCTTCCCGGAATCTTTCTAATCCTTCCATTCCATTTTATTGATTAATTGTTCAACTTCGCTCTCCACCCGGGCATCGGCATCTTCTTGCAATGAGAGGGCCAACGATAACTTATCCACCCACAAGGGAGTTTCTCCACACCCTGTAACTGGGGGATATTTCCATACCTCTATGACAATGTTGCCGTCATAGTCATTCGGATTCTGCATGGCCTTTGCTGCCCTCAACGACCGGAACCGCCTTGCTTCCATCATGACCATACGCTCCGGGTCGGGATTGAGGCGCGTATAATGGGCAAGGGCATTGATGCCGCACACAGGAAAGACTTCTTCCGTGTCCAGACCGTCACAGTAAACCTTTTGTTCAACAGGGTTGGCAAGTACCGGTTTCGCCTGTTTCCACAATTCAATCCCCCTACGGTGGAAGTGTAGCTGCTTTCTCTTCGGGCCGTCCGCTACTTTCTCGCATAATCCAAAGTCTTCAAGGCATGTCATGCCCAAGGTGATACTTGCGTATGAATAGGGTAACTTGTCTTTGACATCATTGGCAGACAACCCTTCCAGACTTTCAACCTGCAAATGATAAAGCAGGAGGTATTGAGCTACGGGCGACAAAGCCTTGGCTGCTTTCTTGTGCCGGATTCGTTCGTTGGCCACCAACATGGGTAGATGGGCATATTTGGCCGACACTACGAAGTAGACATCCCTGTCTATCAACCGCTGCCGCTGGTATGCAGGGGCAGACGGCAACAGGTAAACGACAGGAAGCCCCATTGAGGCGGAGATTTTATCGGCTGTCAGGGCGAGGTTGCGCGGTGATGCCACCGGACCTTTGGGTTCTGCAAACAACAAGGGCATACCTTGATATTCGCCATCATAGAACCGATAGGCAAGGGCGTCTCCTATGGTGACACCTTTCATACGCTCCTTGCCCCGCAACTGTAGCGAAACATTCCTTCCTGCAATTGTAATATCAATTTCCAGTTTTTGCATCAATTTAATCTGCTATTAAAACGATGCAAAAATACTAAACTATAATCAGAATACAAACAATATCTTCAAGATTTATTCCTTCTATCTCCTCAAATTACGGCATCCTCTTCTTCCCGACAAGGATGTCATTGAGGTCTTTGTAGAGCGGACAGGCTTCCATCATGTCATGCACGGCATCGCCCTTGAGTTCCCGGAGCATGTCCACCACACGCCGTCCTGCATCGTCGTTGTCGAGATAGCAATAGATATGCTTGCAGGCTTTCAGCCGCGGCAATGCCTTGGGCAGGTTGTTCACCGAGTTCAGCACCAACAGGTCTGCGCCATAACAGGGTACGGACAAGCGTTCCCGTTTCCGCAAGGTCAGAAATGACAGGTAATCCATGAACCCCTCGAACAGGCAAACGGAGTCTGTTTGTCCTTGTGTAATCAATGACACTGCTTTCGGGGCAATGCAACCCTTATAATAAGGATTACGTATCTCATAGCCGCCCGCCCCGTTGGGAAACGCGATGGCATAGTAGTTCTTTCCACGGCAGGTGTAATGCACCTCCTTGCATTCTTGCCTTGCGGTGTCGAGGTCAATGCCGCGCTTGGAGAGATAGGAGAGCAAAGGTATGGATGTCAACGCTTGCACCCGTAGGTTTTGGAATGCGGCCGCTTGCGGTGGCTTGCCATCGGTTGCGGACGGTTGCGGAAGCGGCATGAATGTCCGTACCTTCAAAGGCACGGCAGGTGCTGCCTGTGCAATCATCTTCAACACTTTAGGTATGTTCGGGGTCCGATATACCAATACCGCAAGGTCGATGATGTCTCCGCTCTTAGCCGTAGCGAAGTCATACCATATATTGCGGTTCTTGTTCACCTTGAAAGACGGATTCTCGTCCTCCCGGTAAGGTGCATGATACCATGCGGACACGGCGGTTTCCTTGGCAGGTCGGATTCCAATGGCCAGCAGGAAGTCCACTATGGCTATCTGTTTGATTTGTAATATGTTCATATCGTTCTATTTTTCTATGTTTAATGAATATTGGAGTGGATATAACCAAGTTTACCATATATATACGCCCATTGTAAACTAAACCTCTTTCACTCGCCGGTCTTTAATCGCCGGCAAGGGATGCAAGTTTGCCCCGTTTGTCATATATATACACCCGGTGTTAAACTAAACCTGTTTGTGCCAATCTTCCATATCGGCTGATACCGGGATGGAAGTTCTCCAAGTTTGTCCTATATATACCCTCCCGTTAAACTAAACCTCTTTGGTGGCGGAATCTTCCTGTCTGTTCAATGATTCCGGCAAGTAGGCATAAACCTTGTCTTTCTTGATGATAACCCCTCTTCCCATCAGATATTTGTTCAGTTCAATGCAGATGTTCCGACCGCGTTTGAAACCGATTTCCGCATAACCTTGCCGCAACGACTTGATGAGGAGCCCGTATCCTACGATGGGACCATTTTCAAAGGCAATTTCCAGAGCCTTTGCGTGCTGGGCGTCCGTGATGGCCTCGGTGGTGGGTTTGCGTTCCTGTGTAAAGGCGTAGTCCTCCACCAGTTCCGGCAGGGCATTCCGGTTGATGCGGAACGCAAACGGCTGGAACTCCCGTTCACGGATGTGCATGGCCTTGACCTCGCTGATGTTGCCGTCAAACTGGCTCTTTGTCACTTGCAGGATGGTTTCTGCCTTGTTGTTCAACTCGGTACCGATATGCCCGCGCGTATTGTCATCACCCTTGTTCAAGTGCAGCACGGTGTGGATGTGCAGGTCGTGCATGCTTGACCAGCGCATCAGGTCGTTTATCAAGTCCACTGACTCGCTGGGACTGTTGATGTCGTACATCAGGTCACGGATGCCGTCTATCACGACAAAGCCTATCTCCGGGTCGGCAGCAAGCGCATGGTTGATAATCTGCCTCCGCTGCTTGGGGCTGTACTCACGCAGCATGAAGAACACCAGTCGATCCGTTTCTTGGTCTGTAGGCATCCCGGCCAGTTTGAGGATGCGTTCCAATACCTTGTGGCAATGGCACTTGCTCTGCTCGGTGTCCACATAAAGCACCTTGTGTTTTCCTTCAGGCAGATGCGCCTTGTAGTGCAGGATGTTCCTGCCGGACAAGGCCGACGCTACGATAGCGGCACAGTTGAAGGTCTTCTTGCTCTTGGGCTTGCCCACGGATGCGCTGAAATTGCCGAGCGTGGCAATGGTGATGCCGTCCACCTGCACGATTTCGGGAGGGTAGGCGTAGGTCTCCGTGACCCGCAATCGGATGAAGCTCAATATCTGCTCGTAAACCTGCCTGTCGATGTCTTCCGATACCGGCATGATTCCATGTGCGTTCATTGTTTCTTCCCTTTCTTCATTAGTGAGTTGCTACTCCCCATGCTGATTCCGGCAAGAGCCGCCTGCCGTTCAATCTCTCGGTTGGACAGTACCGGGTTCCGGCGTTTCCAGTCGTCCAACGCTTTCCTCTCGAAGAAGATGTGCTTGCCGTTAGGTTTCGAGAACGGAATCTCATGGGTGGACGTGAGGCGGTACAGATGTCCGGTGGATATGTTCAGGTATTTGGCGGCTTCTTCCACGTTGAACACTTCTTTCAAGATGTAAAGCTGCCGTTCTACTTCCTCAAACCTGGCAATCAATGCCTCCAAGGTGCCGAAACGGCTGATGAACTCCTCTATGACCGTTATCTTGTCCAAAACGCAGTCAATGTCCTCCATCCGTTTCAATATGGAGTGGACGGCTTCCACCCGCTCCAATGTTTCCAAGAATCCGGCTTCCGTCATACGTCCATTCCTTTAAGTTCCATTTCCGATACTTCCACCCGGTAGGGTGATTCACCGCATTCATGGTTGCGGCAAAGCCATCCGTCCAGTTCCCGTTTGCTGAAAAACAGGAGCTTGCCGCTGGGTTTGTAGTGCGGCACCTTTCCCGTTTTTGTCAGCTTGTAAAGCTGGCTGTCCGAAAGCCCAGTGTAACGGCAGGCCTCTTTGAAGTTGAGCGTGTCCTTGATGCAGTACAGCAGCTTTTCCACTTTTTCCACCTGTGCCTGCAGCAGGCTCAGTTTCAACAGGCAGGACGGGCACTCCACCCGTTCCGGCTGTTCATTCGTTGCAGTTCTTTGTTGTTCCATCATTCTTGCATTTTTAAGTTGGACAATGAAGGGGTTTCACCCTCCGAAACTTTTTTCGTTTCAGAGGGCGAATTTAGTCGCTTGCCCCCAAACGGATGTCAGGCCAACATTTACAGTTCGGAACTGTTGCTCCAACTATTGCTCTTTTCCCGTGTCATTTGCTGGCTGTCCCGTCATTTGAAAGCTGTTTTTGCACTTGTTGGACGCATTCCCGGATTTTCTTCTGCATGCTGTTCGGCGTATTTCTTGCATGGGTCAGCGCGTTCGAGTACTGCTCATGCCTCAAGGGTTTGTTCCCCTTTGGACTGAGTATGCTTCCGGCCTGTTCCAACAAATTCTGCCAACGGGAAAGGATCAGCCCGTGCCGGCACAACTGGTCGAAAAGATAGGCGAGCATCCGGTTGTTACGCGATGTCAGCGGGACAGTCAGTTTGCCTTCCAAAAGAGAACGGAAAGTGGATGCGTCAATGGTTTCCACAAATACGCGAGCCTCATTGGCACAATCGGCAATGAGGCTCAGTTGGTCATCGTCAAGGCAGCAGCCTAACGACAATGAATGGTTTGGATGGGTGGCGGAAGGCATGGCCGCACCCGTTTCGCACCCCGGAGGAGGCGCTTCCGTCGTGTAATACAAGTGCAACAAGTCCTTCGTGAGACCATCATCGGGCTTTCCCATTTCAGAGAACCGTACAAGGAGGTCTTTCCGTGCGAACAGGATGCCACGCAGGATGCCGAGATTCTTCCGGTGCTCGTTCAATCCCGCCGCATCCAGCCGGTCGATGTGGTGATGGCTGTTCAGAAAATCCATGGCGAACAGTTTGTACAGTTTTCCGCCAGCCACGACCTCGGCTTGGTACTTGGCCACGAGTTCCCTAAGAAGGGAATTCAGGCCACTTTGCGATGCACTACCGTTGGCACGGTCCGCCTGTCCTTTTTTTAAAAGCAGGCATCTTTTTACGCTTTCTAATCATACTGCTAAAATTTAGTGGATAAATTATTACTGGACGAATGCGCTGTCCAACAAGGAAACCGCATCGTTCTTCTTGCTGTTGATGATTCTCGCGTAACGCTGTGTGTGTCGGATGGTCGTATGGCCAAGCAACTGGCTGGTCGTATAAATGTCAACCCCGGCACTCAGGGCAAGGGTCGCGAAAGTGTGCCTGGCGACATGGAATGAAAATTTCTTGTCAATTCCGGCACCTTTCGCCCAATCGCTGAGCACGTGCTTGTACCAAATGCTCAACGTGGGGAACACCGGGTCGTCAGGCGAGGCATCGCCTTGTTCCGGCAACCATTTTCTTGCGTTCATGTTCAATGGCAGATACAGTAACACACCTGTTTTGTATTGGGTAATCTCCACCTGCCATTTCCCGTTGTTCCGGATGATGTTTTTCCAACAGAGCAACTTGATGTCCATGATACGCAAACCGCAGAAACATGAAAACAGAAAAGCCGCTTTCATGTCCGGTCTTCGGCACGGGGTCTTAATGAGACGCTTTATCTCATCCACGGTAAGATACTCACGTTTGGTCTCTTTCCCGGCCACCATACTGCGTTTTATCCCCTTGTATGGAGATTTCTGCAGCAGATTTTCCTTTACGGCATAATTGAGTGCCGCACGGATGTAGTCCATGTGCATGAAGACAGTTTCTTTGGCAAGTTTCCCATGATCCCGCGTGTATGCCTTCCTGGTAAGCAGCCGTTCCATAAAGCCGAGCAAATACTCCCTGTCCACCTCGGCAAGTGTGACCTTGCCATTATATTCCTCCAATTCTGCTATGCTACGGTTTATCCAAGTCGAAGCAGACTTGGAACCGCCCCGCTTCATCACATAGTCATGGTACACCTTCATCCAGTCGGTGAACAGCATCTTAGCCTTGTACGAACGGTCGGAAATTCCTGCCACTTTGTTGGTCAACTCCAAAATCTTTTCCGCCTTTATCGCATTCGCCGTGGCAAGCGTATTGGCATTTTGGATTTTGGAGGCATAATCGGTTTCGGGCACCAGATACAGTTTGAGGAACTGGTAACTTCTTCTTCCATCATGGTAGATGTCCAAGTATATGGAAGTGTTCCCGTTCTTCAACTTGTTGAATCGCAAACGGACAGGCTCTTTAGCCTTTACTTGTTTCTTCGGTCTTGCCATGGCTTTTCCTCCGGTCAGTTGTTTTTCATTCAAAAAGTTTGTCTATCATCAGCACGGCTGCCTCTTTTTTGGCATCGACAATTTTTGCGTACACCTGCGTGGTTTCCACATCCCTGTGCCCCAATAATTGGCTGGTAGTGTATAAATCTGCCCCCAATGTCAACTCCATGGTTGCGAACGTGTGCCTGCTCATGTGGTAGCAGAGATTTTTCTTTACGCCGGCAGCTTTAGCCCACCTCTTTAATACGACATCCAAGGTAGTGGTATGTGGAATGGAAAACACATGTTCTTCAGCATCGCCCCGTTGTTCCGGAAGGTAACCTTGCGCCTGGGTGCTGAGTGGCAGATAAAGCATGTTGCCCGTTTTCCGCTGGCGCACTTCAAGATGAACCTTCCCTGTTTCCTCTATTACATTTTTCCACTGCAAAGAGCGCATGTCGCCAAGCCGCAGGCCGCAAAAGCAGGAGAACAGGAAAGGAACTTTCACGTCTTCACGGCAAGGGGTGTCTATCAATAGCCGTACTTCATCTATGGTGAGGTATTCACGTTTCTTCTGTTCCCCCTGTATGGCATTCCGGTCAATGGCCAATCCGGGATTGACGGACAAGATGCCCTCGTCAACAGCAAGGTTCAGAGCCGAGACGATATAACCTACATAAGTCTTAATGGTCTTCTTGGCGAAAGGTTTCTTGGTACGTTTTGTTTTGGCGACCTTTGTCATGTATTCCACGAAACCGTCCAAGAACTCCTTGTCCACATCGCACAACCGTGCTTTCGGGTCATATTTCTGGAGTTGGACCACTGTGGAATGAACACTTGGCTCCAATCCGCGTTTTCCATTTTGCTTTCTTTGCTCCATATATATTTCCATCCAGTCTATTAAACGCATCTTGCCTTTCTCGGACAAAACAAGCGGTGGCTTTTTGTTCGTGATGTCGATGATGCGTTGTGACTTGATAGCATTGGCCGCTTTGAGCGTATGCTCATTCTGCGCCCTTGCCTCGGCGGAAGTTTCTGGTATAAGGTACAGTTTCAAGAACTCATACCGTCTTTTCCTCTCATAATATATATCGAGGTAGATGGACTTGTTCCCATTCTCCAATTCCTTGAAACGAATTCGGACGGGTACAGACTCTGATTTCTTTGTACGTGCCATGACTTCCTCCTTGGTTATTTGTTACTGCTTGTGCAAAGATAGAAAAACCCATCCAAAACACCAAGAAACAACTAACAAAAAAGTAACATAAAAAGTCAAAACACCTATCAACAAACAAAAGATAAGCAGAATATCCATTTCGCTGATTGTTTCATAAACTATTGATATTCATTGTTATCTATAATTTTAATTGCATCTATTTCCACAAATATATCTGCATTGTACAAAGCTCGTCATACCTGGGAATCCTTACCATTTGCCTGTCCGGAACCATCCTGCACAATATACGTAGGAGCCATATTCATACCTATTGTAAGATATTTGTTTATCTTTGATTCAATATTGGCACGAAAAGAGAATCTTTCATATCCCGTACCGGTAACGATACCAGCCTGATTCATATATCCACCTGAGAATAAATAAGATGTGTTTTCCGTCCCTCCCGAAACATTCAAACTATAATCCTGTACGATAGAGTTACGAAAAAACTCATCCTGCCAATCCAACAGGCTAAGTTGTTCCGGATTGGGAGTATAAGTATGCGCATTCCTCATGTCATCTCCCAAATAGTTAAACCAACGTTCATCAAAAACAACCAGATAAGAGTTTGCCGTACCTGCCTGAATTCCGAGATTAGACAAACGTGTGGCATTATCATCCTTTATACTGGCACTAGTCAAACCCAATTTCTTCGCTTCCTGCAAATAGTTTGCATCATTCCATCTCAATTTAAATTCCATCCATTCCGTCGCATTAAGCACATCCATTTTTTTCTCTAATGTCTGTACACCGAAACTAGCATTGAACGCCACCTTCGCTTTTCCACTCTTACCTTGTTTAGTACTAACCAAAACAACTCCATTGGAACCACGTGAACCATAAATCGCAGCAGAAGCAGCATCTTTCAAAACTTCTATGGAAGCGATATCCGAAGGATTCAATCCGCTCAACGTATTCATAGGCACCCCATCAACCACATAAAGTGGATCGGAATTTGCATTGACAGAAGCCGCACCACGGACACGGATCTGCATATCGGCTCCCGGCTCACCTGTTGTATTACGTACTGTCACTCCAGCCAATTGACCTTGCAAAGCATTCTCTGCACGAGCCAAAGGACGATCCTCTATTGCCTTAGAATCCATTTTGGCAACCGCACCCGTCAAAGTGCTTTTCTTAACCGAGCCATATCCTATGACTACCACCTCATCCAATGTTTCAGTATCTTCTGACAATACCACCTTAATATTGTTCTGTCCCTTAACTGATACATCTGAAGTTTGATATCCGACAAAACTAATCTGCAAAATGGCATTGTCGGCCACATTCCTCAAAACAAAATTACCGTCAAAATCGGTAATCGTACCATTAGTAGTACCTTTCACCAATACACTGGCACCAATTATGCTCTCCCCTTTTTTATCAAGCACCACGCCCGATACATTCTTAACCTGAGCAAACAGGGTCATCGCAATTACCATAAGAATACCAAAGGAAAGCATCCTTTTAAAAGAATGCATACTTCCCGATAGTTTGTTCTCCGAGTCTTTCATTTGTAATTAATTAAAGTTATACATAAAATCTAATCCCTTCATTTCTTCATCAAGGAACATGGCAAAACTAGATATAATGCCATGAATAAAAAATAGCCGGAACAGCCACAAACCTCTGAAAATATGGAAAAGAATCTACATAGATGGAAAATAGTATAAACAGGGCAAAAAGCGCGATTTATTCAAGCTTTTATAAGTTTGGAGAAACGACTGTGCAGATAAAAAAAGGCTCCTGAATTGTTCTTTCCAGACTAAGGAATCTCTCTATATCACAACCATCCGCCTTAATGAAAAGAATCAAGCCGTACAATTTTCCATTGAATAAAACAATAAATACAGATACAATTGACTGTTATTGTTTTTCTTTGTCATCCACATAATATGAACCAAATGAAAAACTTATTTATGAAACAATTACTATCACTCCTGTTATGCTTGAGCATAATAGTACCCTCAATGGCAAAAAAAGAACAAAGAAAACAAAATGTGTTTCCTGATGGTACTCCTATCTCCGAATGGTTTCTCCAAACTAAAGTGGTCCATCCTGACTCCTTAGGAAAAAAATACGACCTTTCCGATTATGGAATTGAAAGCAATCCCCATATCGTTCAAACACAAAAAATACAAAAGATCATAGACGAAGCGGCAGCCAATGGCGGTGGGGTCATTTACATCCCTGAAGGAATTTATAAAAGCGGTTCCCTCTTTTTCAAACAAGGGACTCATCTTTATTTGTCAAAAGGCGCCACCTTACTAGGTAGTGAGAACATTATGGATTTCCCTCTCCTCATGACTCGCATTGAAGGTGAATACTGCAAATACTTCGGTGCATTAATCAATGCCGACGGGTTAGATACCTTTACAATTAGCGGCAAAGGTACAATTGACGGAAACGGCACTCCCTACTGGAAAGCTTTCCGCCTACGTCGCGAATGGAATCCTCAATGTACAAACAAGGATGAAATGCGACCACGCCTACTTTACATAGCTCATTGCCGTAATGTGCAGGTTGCTGATGTGACTTTACAGAACTCTCCTTTTTGGACCAGCCATTATTATCGCTGCGATAAAGTGAAATTACTCAATCTACGAATTTTCTCTCCTATCAAACCTATAAAATCAGCTAGTGCGGACGGTATAGATATGGATGTATGTACCAATTTTCATATTAAAGGATGCCGGTTTACTGTAAATGATGACGCCATCTGCTTTAAAGGTGGAAAAGGACCTTATGCCGATCAGGATACTTATAACGGTCCCAATAAAAACATTCTAATAGAAGATTGTTTCTTTGATCATACTACTGGCAGTTGCATGACTTGTGGCAGCGAGTCCATCCATGTCTATAATGTATTAATGCGCAATTGCAGAGCAGAAGGCGGTAATGAACTACTTCTATTGAAAATGCGGCCTGATACTCCGCAACACTATGAATACATCACAGTAGAAAATGTAAAAGGTTTCTGCAAGGCTTTACTAGGAGTTTCGTCATGGAAACAATTTTATGACTTGAAAGGAAGAACAACGATTCCTAAATCCTACGGAAGCCATATCACGATGCACAACATAGAACTGAAATGTGACAAATTTCTAAATGTGAATAAAAATGAAGCTGAGTATGAGTTATCCAATTTTTCATTTAAAGATGTAAAGATCGAAACTAAATTTTCCCAATGGAATAAAGATGCTTTTCACAATATTCGTATGAAAAATGTTATAGTGAATGGCCAATACCAGCAATAATTTAAATTTAAGGATCTTTTCCTTATTGTTATCTTGTAAACAATAAGGAAAAGATCCTTAAATTTTTCTCCATTCCAAATCACTTATTTACATTCACTCATAAAAAATCAGTAAACATCTTCCACTTTATAAGCTACTATCCAAAGCATCCGGCCTTAAATACCTTATAATTTCATATGTTGATAAACTCTTTCTTAAACAGAAGATTCAATTTCATATTAGCAATGATTTAGTTGCATATTCCTTCTATAGCTTTAAAACATTTTAAATATCAAGTTATATTTGCCTGGGATAGATATATCAAAACTTTTTTTATCTTAAAATGTTCATAATATATGGAAATGCTATTTTTACTAAAGAATTTATACCGTGATCCTCTTGCACTATCCAGATTCAGCCAATTCAGATATCTTCATATAGGCAAGGGAGAAATTATCCAAAATCTGAATGAAAACCATGAATTCCAAGTTTGTTTTGTACTAAAAGGATCTTTATGTCTCTTCAGAGATCAAATGGAATCAATGCCTCTGATAGCAGTGCAAAATGAATTTTTCTTTATCAGCAGCTTACATAAATGTAAAATCAAAACAATGGATGATGTACAACTCGTCATCCATGCATGTAATATTGTGGCCCCTTATCTACATAGCAGAATAATAGAATATCTACAAGACATATCCATCGAAGAAGTAAAACCGGTAGAAGTTCTTCCCATTTATCCGTTAATACGTTCCTACTTGGATTTGCTGGTCGATTACATGAAAAATGGAACAGAAATTCCCGACTTACATCGAGCCAAAGAATATGAGCTGTTCTCATTATTTAAAATTTGCTATAGCAAAAACGAAATTGCCTCCATTTTCCGTTATGCCCTTTCGAATGATCTTCAGTTTTTCGTATCCGTCATGACACATTACAAAGCTTGCAGAACTGCCAAAGAATTAGCTATTCTATGCGGATATAACGACCTTATTTTCACACAGTTATTCAAAAAAAACTTTCATGGAGATACACCATATCAATGGTTACAAAAGCAAACATCTTATGAAATTGAATTCAAGTTAAAAGAAAGTACCCTACCCATCAAACAAATAATGTTGGACTATCATTTCAAGACATTTTCCCATTTTACGACCTACTGTAAAAGGAATATTGGAGCCACTCCTAACGAAATACGTAAAAAAGGAGAAGAATCAAAAGGTACACCTCCTCTCGAAACATATTCTGTTTCCGCAAACGATTAAACAAACATCCCGCATCCTAAAGATTATGAATATACTTATCTCCATCATACATACTGAAGCTAAGAATAAGTTTGTTTCCTGATCTCGGTATATGGATCTATTTTAAGAGTTTCTATACGTCATATAAAAACAAATATCACAAAACTTAATCATAATCCACCATCAATATATGAAAAAACTTATCACATATACTCCTTATGTAAAATCATATGAAGTATCTACCATTTAAAACTATCCAAAAACGAACATTAAGAAAAATAGGAAACCTTTTTATGCAGATATAAAAGAAAAGATTGATTATATGCAAACAAATCTTTTAAATACGCAACTTCTTTTTAGCACCAAATATAGAACTTTGCACCTAAATAAAATGTGAATATTATTATAATGTAAATCGCACACAGTAGAATAACCTAAAATATAAAATTGCATGAACACCCCCGACGATACAGTATTCAATAAAGCAGAACTGAGTTTATCAAATATGTAACAACAAAAAGTAATTCATTTTTAATTATTTATAGTCATGTATACAAAAAAGAAATGCAAAATTTATGTATTATCAGTGCTACTTTGCACATTTTTTTTCTCGTGCAGCAGTATTGATTTTGAATTACCCCAAGGTCCTCAGGGAACCAATGGCAAATCCGCTTATGAGATATGGAAAGAAGAAGTTGAAACCGGTCATATAAACTGGCCTTCCACCCAAGTTGATTTAGCAGACTTTTTAGTTTATATAAAAGGAGAAAAAGGAGACAAAGGAAAAGATGGAATGTCTGCATACGATCAATGGAAAATCCTGATCACCCAAGGTAATGTCACCAACCCTCATGACCCTTCGCTCATTTGGCCCTCTTCAAAAAATACAGAAGCCGATTTTTGGGATTTTCTTAGCGGAAGAGACGGACAATCACCTCATATTGGTGAAAATGGAAATTGGTATATCGGCAATAAAGACACAGAAATCAAAGCTATCGGCAAAGATGGAAAGAATGGAATTAATGGAAAAGACGGACTTTCCGCTTATGAATTATGGAAACAATCTGTTGCTGACGGCAATATAAATTGGCCCAAAAACCAAACAACAATGGAACATTTCTTTTTATATTTAAAAGGGAAAGATGGTGAAAATGGTATTACTCCACATGTTGGTGAAAATGGTAATTGGTACATTGGCAATCATGATACAAATTTTCCCGCTCAAGGTCAAAAAGGAGAAAATGGTAAAGACGGAGCATCCCCTTATATTGGTCCTAATGGAAACTGGTGGATCAATACATCCGATACAAAAATAAAAGCTCAAGGAGAAAAAGGAAGCGACGGCTTAACCCCTTTCATTAAAGACGGATACTGGTGGATAGGCACATCCAATACAGGGATTGCAGTGCAAGGCCCCAAAGGAGAACAAGGTGATAAAGGAACGGACGGACTTACCCCGGTTATAAAAAATGGGAACTGGTGGATAGGTACTACCGATACAAAAATAAAAGCTCAAGGAGAGAAAGGAGATGATGGCATATCTCCCCATATAGGTAATAACGGAAATTGGTGGATAGGTACTACTGATACAGGAATAAAAGCTCAAGGAGAAAAAGGAGTTAACGGAGCATCTGCATACGAATTATGGGTGAATGATGTCAAAAATGACAAAATCAAAGACAAAAATAATTCAGCATGGGCCAAAGATAAAATTACAATGGCAGATTTCTATACTTACCTCAGTGGAACAAATGGTAACAATGGAAAATCCACTTATGAACTATGGAAAGAAACTGTAGGAACAGGCAATATTAATGATCCTAAAAATCCAGGACAAAAATGGCCTTCTGACAAAGTTTCAGAATATGATTTTTTCAATTATTTAGCCGGTAAAGACGGAATAAACGGAAGCAATGGTTTGTCAGCACATGAACTGTGGAAAAATGACTTAGCTAAACGTTGTGGTACAACAGACGCACTTATCGATCACAAAAATGGTGGAGTATGGAACTGTGAAAAAAATACGTTAAATGATTTTTATGACTATCTACGCGGAAAAGATGGCAAAGACGGAGAAGATGGCAAAGACGGCAAACCCGGAGAACCAGGAAAACCGGGAACAGAAGTTACCATCATTAAGGGTATACCTAATGTTATTGCACAATATTCTCAATCAGAATATGGTGAATATGTACGCACAACTGATGGAGGTGTACTCTATAAAGTATATGATGAAACTGGACAAATCGCACCCAAAGCTCAAGTAAAAGGTATGCCGGGTATCAATGCAGAAAAAACTTACATAACCAATGAAAACGGAGAGTTTATTGTACCTAAAGAAGATTTACCCGAAATACAAGACATAAACTTACGCTGGGGAACGGTAAAAGAAGTAACCCTAGCCGGAAAGACACCGCAAGAATCCGCTAAAAACACATATGTTCCCAATAGAGTACGCATGAGAATGATCCTTCGCGATAATTCAAATTCATTATACGATTATCAGTTTCTATATTTCTATATACAACGAAAAGTTAATCCGGAAGACCAATGGCAAAATATCCCTTCTTATTTACCTAATAGTGGTTCAAGGAATTTAGACGCATATAGAGTCTCTGATAAAAATAATCCCAACAGTATTTTGTCAGACAAAAAATTATATTCAAGCCAAAATTCTAGTTCAAATAATGGAGGATATTATTACTATATTTATACCTATCGGTTCATTCAAGAAAATCCCGGAAAATTCAAAAACAATCAATCTGAATATTGGGATGGAAGTGACGTTTATTACACTGTAAAAGCTAGAGAGCCTTATTATGGAGAAACTTTCCAATGGAATGGTATTTGTTTATTAGCTCCTTATCAAATGGGACCTACGCTAAAAACATTAAAATTAAAAATAATATCCAATGGAGAAGCACCCAGTTTCTCATCTGCAGAAGGTGAATTGGATTTTTCAAAAATAGACTTTACAAGAATTTACAAATCATCGACCACACGTGTCGTTAAAGAAAATGGAATGGACTATGTAGAACCGATAGCTTATACTGAAGAAGAAGCCAACAAACTTAAAATGGCATATATCACATTCAGATATACCTCAACAGCTGGTTCACAAGAAGCATCAAGTTCTAATAACAGATCTTCTGCAGAAGTTCCAACGTTCAAAGTATTCGCACCGTTTTTAAATTCATCCATATACATTGACAATGGCAATAGTTCATATTTCTATAGATATTATCAAGGTTATCTCCGAAAAGGAAAGGATGAAAAAACATTTATTATTGAAAACTATAACAGCTCTTATGAGTTGCCCGAAGTACAAGTTATCTATGAAGAATAAAAATATGAAGAAAATATATATACATAAAATCCATCTCATACTATGCTTTACCTCAGTATTATGTTTCGGTTTACCTATAAATGCACAAAAAAGCGCAAAGAATGGAACAACCGATAATAATAAAAAAGCATGGGAAATAGGTATAGGCGCAACCGGACTTCAAATGACACGTTTTAATGTTATTAATTTCCATACTAATAATAAAGGCGGTTACACTGTAGGTACTAACAAAAAAGATTTCATTTTCGGAGGAAATCTATATTTTGCTCGTGAACTTAACTCTCATTTTTATCTAGATTTACAAGGAACATTAGACTACAGTTCCGATCCTGTCCGTAACGGTAAGGAATCAAGATGGCTAGGTATGACAGGAATCGGTTTACAGTGGCGCCTAGGTGAATATTTCCATTCAAATTATATTGATCCTTTTCTTCGAATGGGGGTCAACTATATGTACAAGAATTTTAAGATCAATTATAAGGGGATGGAAGAATTCAACAGTGAGGAGATGGGATGGAATCTGTCAAATGATTATACTAAAGAAGGGAAGGATAAACAAAATCTTATCCCTATTTCATTGGGAATAGGCGTGAATATGTGGCTTAATGACAACATTGGCATAGGACTCCAAGGAGACTATCTCATCATGCCATACAAACATATAGCCAATTCATGGCAAGGAAGCATTCGATTGATGTGGCGCATTGGTGGTAAATCCCTAAAAGTCAAACCGGAAATTCAATATGTGGAAAAAATCATAGAAAAAGAAATAGAAAAACCTATAATCATGAAACAAATTGTAGAGACTCCAAACCAGCCCAATGTTTTATGTGATTTATTCAACAATATCTATTTTGAGTTTGATAAAACAGAAATAACTCCTAAAGCAGCTACTATCATTGATGAAATAGCTCAAATTATGCTGACAGACACAAGCAAAAAATATCTCATTACAGGATGTACTGATGCAAAAGGATCATCACAATACAATATGGAACTATCCCAAAAACGTGCAGACGCTGTAGTCAATGCACTTATAAAGAAAGGAGTTCCCAATAAAATGTTAAAAGCAAAAGGAGTGGGCGCAAAAATATCTTATGCATCTCAGAATGCTCCCAACGAAATACGAGAAGGAGATCGTAAAATTATAGTTCAAATCGTTACAAATATGGATTATTGGAATTATATACCATAAAAAAATTTCCCCTCTATCAAAACGGCATATATTCCTATATCGTGGAATATAGCCGTTTTGCATGTTTCTAAGAAAAGTTCGAACCATGTATACCCTCACTGCATATATAACAGGTTTATTATAAACTATTTATGTAGTAAGGATAAAAATACTTGCTCTTATTCATGTTCTCATACTCTCACAACGTTTTGAAGCATATTTTTACATAACATCCTTGTTTTCAGCTATATATTCTTTTTTTATAAATTGTTTCGGCTTGATATAAAGTAGGGTATTTTAGGCTTTTTCCCCACAAAAAGTACACATGAAAAGTTTGTACCTCCACAGAATGACGGTTTACGATGTATTGGCAGCAATAAAAAAGATCAAGACGTTTTTAAAAAAGTTCCTGTTATTTTTTAAAAAGGTCGTCTTCTTTTTTGAAAAGTTCTTGATCTTTTAAAAAACACTTTTTGGGCATGAGGATATCACATATGTACGCATAAGACTGTACGTACACATATATAACCCTGCACATACGTATGTATAGTTCCATGCAAAAGTATGCTTTCTGATGCGAAATGAAAACAGCTTTGCAACACTCTCCATATTTTACAGGTGATCCGTAATAAGGTACACCGAAAGAATACTTTGATATGCCTATTTTTACTATACATCAAAAAATAAAAAATCCCCGTAAAGTATTAATTTACAGGGATTTTCTTTGTTTTACAATTCTTTCCAGCGGAGAGACAGGGATTCGAACCCCGGGTACCTCGCAGTACAACGGTTTTCAAGACCGCCGCAATCGACCACTCTGCCACCTCTCCCAAACTTCCTTTCAGAAGTGCTTTTGTTGAAAGCGTTGCAAAGGTACGACTTTATTTTAAATATGCAAGACTTTTGAACAAGAAAAATTAAAGGTTTTATTATATTTGCACTCTCAATCGAAAAAAGCATATGAAACTAAAATGTCTTTTCTTACTGTTACTTTTGGGGATATCCTTTTGTGTACATGCACAAAAGCGCCCCGTCATCCTTGAGAAACAGTTGGAAATCATTAGGAAAGAACCTGATAACGGGGATGCCTTAAAATTTCTATGCCAATACTATTTAAATAAAGGAGATTATTCCAAAACCATCACTTACGCTGAGATTATGAAAAACGTAGCGGACAAGACTAAAAATCCTCTACTCCAACTCTATTCATATATCTACCAAGCACAAGCGCAAATGATGAGCGGACGGGAAAAAATAGCCAAAAAAAACTTGAATCTTTCTCTTGAATTAGCAACCAAACTGAATAATGACTCCACCCTTTGTTCCGTCTATGGTAGTCTCGGACTCTATTCAGCAAATATTGAAACCGATTATTACCGTGCCATACGATGGCTTTATAAAGGTATCCAATTGGCACAACAAAATAATTTCCAACAACAATACGCTTTGCTTTTAGGCAATTTAGCAAATATCTATTACCTCAAAAAAGATACAGCCGGCATCAAATACGCATTAGAATGTTATGAATTAGGACACAGTATGCGTAATCCATACATCATTTATTCCGGTGCAGTAAATTCTGCCTATATGTATTTTTTAATGAAACAGAATGAGGAAGCAATGAAATATATCCATGAAGCCGAAACATTGATGCTGGAAAATGATTTCTACGACCAAGCCCATACCTATAATCTCTTTGGCAATATATTATATGATATGGGTGAATATGCTCAGGCTTTGGAATATTACAAAAAAGCCATGAAGGATAAACAGGCGGCACAAACTTCCTCTATTGTCTATGCCCATTTGGGATATGCACGTATACTAATGCAGCAAAACAAACAACCAGAAGCTATTTTATTGTTAAAACAAGGAATAGCTATTTCTTATGCACGCGTCAACGCCATCCATCGCAATGAACTATACGAAAATCTGTCTACCTGCTATGAGCAATTGCACCAATATCATGACGCACTGAAGTATTATAAAATATTCCGTTTGGAAAACGACAGCCTTTTCAACAAGGACAAAGAAAGAGATTTAAGCGAAATGCGATTCAAATATGACTCTGAGCGGCAGGAAAATTTAATAAAACAAAGCAAACTAGATGTAATGCAGAAAGAACAGCGTATACAGCAACAAACATTTATTCTTATTATCACTGTAATTGTTTTAGGGTTGCTTTATTACCTCTACCGCCGTAAAAACAAACTTTATTTAAGTATTGTCAAGCAAAATCAAGAAGCAATCAAAAGAGAAACGGAACTGAATCGCCGTATAAAAGAATTGGAGACCAATGCCCCCTCCATGGTTTCTACTTCCGAAAAGTATGCTTCCTCCTCACTCACCGATGAGAAAAGTTTAGAACTTTTCCGTACATTAGAGCGTATTATGAGAGAAGAAAAAATTTACAAAGACAATTTTATAACAAAAGACAAAGTAGCGGAAATACTAGGAACTAACCGTACTTATTTATCACGTATCATCAATGAACAATCCAAATTATCCTTCACTCATTATGTAAATCGTTTCCGTATTGAAGAAGCTATCCGCCTATTATCTGACCCCAATAACGAAACTCCGATGAAAGCCATTTCTGCAGAGTTGGGATTTAACTCCATTTCCACCTTTTATAACCTTTTCCAATCCTCTGTGGGAATGACCCCCTCCCAATATAGAAACAAAGTTATGGAACTCCAAAAAGAGCAATAGATTATCTTTTTGCTCTATTTTTTATTCTGAAAACAGCAATTGCCGATATTTATATAGGTATAGAGAGACATATCTAAGATATTATCCCTTACTTTGCGGTATGAACATTAATCAAAATTTAAATAATACGTAATGAAAAAGAAGTTTTTTTTAAGTTGCCTCTTAATCGTTATGGCACTGCTTCCGGCAGTTGCCCAGATTCAAGATCCGGTACAATTCAAAACCGAGTTAAAGACGATTTCCGATACGGAAGCACAAATAGTATTCACTGGTAAGATTGACGCCGGATGGCACGTTTATTCCACGGACCTTCCTTCGGGAGGTCCTATCTCCGCTACTTTCAACGTAGACAAGATAGAAGGAGTAGAATTAGTAGGGAAGCTCACTCCACAAGGTAAAGAAATTGAAAACTTCGACAAGGTGTTTGAAATGAAATTACGTTACTTTGAGAACACTGCCATTTTCATTCAGAAACTAAAAATAACTGGCGCTACCTATATGATAGAAGGTTATATGGAATTCGGTGCCTGCAACGATGAAAACTGTCTGCCTCCTACTGAAGTTTCTTTCTCTTTCTCCGGAAAAGGAGTTGCCGCTGCTACTACAAGCAAGACTACTGAACCCGCAAAAACAGAAACAGCCATAACGGAAGTTCCTGTAGCGGAAACAGCTACTGCAACTACCGCAACAGATAGTGCTACAACTGCCGCCCTGATCGGCAATGACACTGCTGTCCAAGATTACTGGACTCCGGTTATCCAAGAGTTGAACGCATTTGGCGAAACGACATCACAACAAGACCGTTCATGGATTTACATCTTCTTTGCCGGGTTTATCGGTGGATTACTAGCCTTATTTACGCCCTGTGTATGGCCTATCATCCCAATGACGGTAAGTTTCTTTTTAAAACGTAGCAAAGACAAAAAGAAAGGAATCCGTGATGCATGGACATATGGTGCTTCTATTGTAGTGATCTATGTATTATTAGGTCTTGCCATAACCTTGATATTCGGTGCCAGTGCCTTGAATGCACTTTCCACAAATGCTATTTTTAACATATTCTTCTGCTTGATGCTAATTGTATTCGCAGCCTCTTTCTTTGGAGCATTCGAACTTACTCTTCCTTCAAAATGGAGCAACGCAGTAGACAGTAAAGCGGAACAGACCAGTGGTTTGTTAAGTATCTTCTTGATGGCATTCACCCTATCTTTGGTTTCATTCTCATGTACAGGCCCTATCATCGGCTTTTTGTTAGTAGAAGTTTCCACCACAGGTAGTGTGATTGCCCCTGCCATCGGTATGTTAGGTTTCGCCATTGCACTGGCATTACCGTTCACTCTGTTTGCCATGTTCCCATCCTGGTTGAAATCCATGCCTAAATCAGGTGGCTGGATGAATGTAATTAAAGTCGTATTAGGCTTCCTCGAACTTGCGTTTGCTTTGAAATTCCTGTCGGTTGCTGACTTGGCTTATGGATGGGGGATTCTAGACCGTGAGACATTCCTTGCTTTATGGATTGTGATTTTCGCTTTGCTAGGCTTCTATCTGTTGGGTAAGATCAAATTCCCTCACGATGATGATGATGATAAAGTAGGTGTTGCCCGTTTTTTTATGGCTCTTATCTCACTTGCATTTGCTGTATATATGGTACCGGGCTTATGGGGTGCTCCTTTGAAAGCTGTCAGCGCATTTGCTCCTCCCATGAATACACAAGACTTCAACTTATATACCAATGAAGTACATGCGCAGTTTGATGACTACGATGCCGGTATGGAATATGCAAAACGTACCGGAAAACCGGTAATGCTCGACTTTACAGGTTACGGATGTGTAAATTGCCGTAAAATGGAAGCCGCTGTATGGACTGATCCGAAAGTAAACAAGTTGATGACTGAGGACTATGTACTGATAACATTGTTCGTTGATAACAAAACCCCGTTGCCCGAACACATCAAAGTGATGGAAAACGGTAAGGAACGTACACTACGCACGATCGGTGATAAATGGAGTTACTTGCAACGTTCTAAATTCGGTGCCAACGCACAACCTTTCTATGTATTGATTGACAATGAAGGAAAACCGTTGAATAAATCATATTCATATGATGAGGATATAGATAAATATGTTGACTTCCTCCAGACCGGATTACAAAACTATAAAAAATAACCAAAGTGTGTCAAAAGTCGAAGGGGTGTCAAAACTAAATAAACCTATCATTCTATTCATTCAGAATATTCTTTAATGAAAAATATTCTGAAAATCAACGAAAAGGAAAAGACAAACGAAATGATAGTTTTATTCGAGTTTTGATACACTTTCAAAAAGATTTTTGCAAGACCCCTTAATAATTATCTACTATGATCGCCAAACCAGAAAGAGAGCAAATCATTGCCCTTATAAATCGCGAGGTCGTTCCGGCTATCGGGTGCACAGAACCCATAGCCGTAGCCCTTTGTGTAGCAAAAGCAACAGAAACACTAGGTAAAAGACCTGAAAGGATTAAAGCTTTACTCAGCGCCAATATTCTTAAGAACGCCATGGGAGTAGGCATCCCGGGGACAGGAATGATTGGACTACCTATCGCTATCGCCTTAGGGGCATTAATCGGGAAATCCGAATATCAATTGGAAGTCTTAAAAGACAGCACTCCTGAAGCCGTAGCAGAGGGTAAAAAACTAATTGACTCACAAGCTATCTCTATCGGGCTGAAAGAGAATATAGAAGAAAAGTTATATATCGAAATTATCTGTGAAGCTGACGGTGATAAAGCAACGGCCATTATTGCTTGCGGGCATACCAATTTTATATATGTGGCCTTTAACAACCAAGTTTTACTAAACAAACAAACTACCGCCGCCTGCAATGAGGATGCAAAAAAACCGGAGTTGAACTTGCGAAAAGTGTACGATTTTGCCACCACCACACCATTGGATGAAATTCGTTTTATTCTTGAAACCAAACGTTTGAACAAAGCGGCGGCAGAACGTTCTTTCAAAGGAAACTACGGTCACGAATTAGGCAAAATTCTGAAAAGTAGCAAAAGTGAAGAACAAATATTGGGAAGTAATACATTTACCCACATCCTTTCTTATACCTCGGCAGCTTGCGATGCACGTATGGCGGGAGCCATGATTCCTGTCATGAGCAATTCGGGAAGCGGGAACCAAGGAATTACAGCTACCTTACCGGTAGTAGTCTATGCCGAAGATAACCATAAATCAGAAGAAGAATTGATCCGCGCACTGACACTCAGTCACCTAACAGTGATTTACATCAAACAAAGCTTGGGGCGTCTGTCTGCACTATGCGGTTGTGTAGTAGCTGCAACAGGTTCTAGCTGTGGTATCACTTATTTGATGGGAGGCACTTATGAGCAAATCACTTTTGCTGTACAGAATATGATCGCCAACCTGACGGGTATGATTTGTGACGGAGCCAAACCCAGTTGTGCTCTGAAATTAAGCAGCGGTGTCTCTACCGCTGTATTTTCAGCCATATTAGCGATGGAACATAAATGCGTATCTTCTGTAGAAGGTATCATTGATAATGATGTGGACCGTAGCATCCGCAACCTTACCAGAATCGGTTCACAAGGCATGAATGAAACCGATAAACTAGTATTGGATATTATGACACACAAACAATGTGATTAAAGGTATATATAAAGATAAGAGAGCTAAAAACGAATCAGACACGGTGTTTATACAATCCGTGTCTGATTTTATTTCTCACTCCACCAACATGTCTTTATATTGGGTATGCCGGGTAAAAAACATTTTTGCAAAAGAACAAGTAGGACATATTTTAAGCCCTACGACCGAAGCATATCTCACAGCGGCCTCGGTCAAAGCCTGAGCTATTCCCTGCCCCTCCAACTGTGGGGGAACTATTGTATGAAGGATATCCAAAACTCCGTTCTTTTCATCATATTGCAAATAGGCGATTTGTCCCGATTCAAATACTTCGAAACGGTCTACTTTCTCGTCATGTATAACTGTATGTTCCATTCTATATTGATTTTAATGTATGACTATTATTAATAAAAACAATAATAAAATGGAATTGTTTTTACTCATAGATGAAATCTGTTACAGAACGTATGTCTGTTGACGAAACTCCGATACAAACCTTAAATGGCACTATAAAATATTGAAAACTATCTACCTTGTTTATATTGGAAAGCCGAAGGTAGTATACCAAATTCTTCCTTAAAATATCGACTGAAATATTTCGGATTATTAAAACCCACCTGATAGGCTATTTCTGAAATATTCTGTTGACTTCCACGGAGTAATTGGGCAGCCCGCTTTAAACGAATTATACGAATAAACTCGATAGGGGTCTTACCGGTAATAGCCAATAACTTTTTATATAAATGAACGCGGCTCATCCCTAATTCCTTGCTTAGCTCTTCTACAGACAAATCGCTGCGTGCAATATTATCCTCTACATATTTCACAGCATGATTTATCAGTTTTTCATCCATCGAAGTTATGGCAGTCCCACTAGGTTTGAGATCAATATAAGCATGATTCCAAACCGTTTTCAACTCCAGTTCACTTTTTTCTTCAGGAACAGCGGTCACCATTTCCTGTACCCCCTCCGGTGGAATAATATGAGTTATCATCTCATTACTCTCACCCTCAACCAATTGAATCACCGTTGCTCTTTGTGGAGCAACGGCAGAGATTGTTTCTATATTTTTTTCTTCTGCAATTTCTTCCGTATTACCAGATTCTAATCTTCGAATATCCTCCTCCAGTCCTTCTATTGTTATTATATGGTTCAGTTCTTCTTTCGATTCCTCCCCGACATTAGACGCCACATAAGACTCCGGAACTTGAAGTGTGGAAATATCTTCTACCGACTTATCTACAACTTGCACCTGTTCTATCTTCATCGGTTTACCCCCAGAACGTTTTACTGGAATATGGATAATAAAAACACAACCGACAGGGGTATTATCCATTACGTTCACCGTGCCATCGTGAAGCGTGACAAAATCACGTACAATACTCAGACTACCTCCGCCACCTGAGAAGCTCATATCCGGATAATCCACTTGATAAAAATGTCCGAAAATGCGTTCTCTGTCTTCTTTTTTAATGCCGATCCCTGTATCAGCCACTCTGATTTCCAGCATTTCCCGAGAATCCTGTCCTTCCACTAAACTGACAGACACATCAACTCTTCCACCACTGCAAGTAAATTTAAAAGCATTGGAAAGCAGACTCATCATCACTTCCCTCATTTTATCCCCATCAAACAACATATTCAATGAGGAAACAGCTGAATAAAAAGTGAGAGAAACATCTTTCTGTTCAGACAAAGAGATAAAAGAATCACAAATCGTATGAATATAAGAGATGATATCATCATCAGACAAACTTAAATAATATCCATTCACATCAATTTTCCTAAAATCCAACAACTGATTTACAAGATTCAACAACCTTACCGCATTGCGTTGCACTATATTTAATTTATCCATCAGAACAGCATCCGATTGATATTCCTTCATCAGCGTTTCCAACGGTGAGATAATAAGAGTGAGCGGAGTACGTAGTTCATGGCTGACATGAGTGAAAAACTTCAAATTCATATCTGCCTTCTCCTGATTCCTCTCTATTTCTTGCTTTATTTGCTGTATTTTAAATTTATTCCGTTCTCCACGCAGAACCCAATAGCATCCCAATACCAATACAGCAACCACCAAAAGGCTATAAACAATATATGCCCAAACGGAACGCCAAAAAGGAGGATAGATAACAATTTTCAATGAAGCTTCTTCATCTCCACCATATCCGTCACTGTTGACTGCTTTCACTTTCAGCATATAAGTTCCGGGGGCTAGATTAGTATAAGTCACTTTGTCATAGGTAGTAGTCATCCAATCCTCATTGAAACCTTTCAGCCTATAAGCATACTCCGTTTTTTCCGGCAAAATATAGTTATCAGAAGCAAATTGTACACTGAACATATTCTGCTCATAACTCAATTTTATCTGATCTACCTTGTTCAACGCCTTATCCAAAATCACCCTACCTTCATATTCCTCACCCACCCCTACTTCTTCATTGAACAAGAACAAACGGGTAAACATCACGCTGGGACATTTTTTATTGTATTTTATATCATCCGGGCGGAAACGGTTAATGCCATACAGCCCTCCCATAAAAATTTCTCCAGAAGACAATTTTTTAATGGAACGCAGGTTGAACCCACTATTTTGCAAACCATCTTTATCATCATAAACACAACTATGAAAAATATAGCGCCCTGTTTTTAAATCTACTGCCGGTATAACATTAGTTATTCCACGTGCTGTAGTCACCCATATATTTTCATTACCATCTTCTACTATTCCAGAAATGATAGGGCTGGAAACTCCTTGCTCCACTCCTAATATAATCAGTTCATCCGTTTCGGGATTATAAACATTCAGCCCCTCACATGTACCAATCCATATCAATCCACGGCTATCCTCATACACCTGACTTATATTCTGATCAGAAAAATATTCCTTACCAGATTTAGTACCTTCCAGATTAACCACTTTTTTAGTTTCAATATCCAATTCCGAAAGTCCCTGAACGGTGCCAATCCACAAAGAGCCCTCTTTTCCCATACACAAAGAGGAAACATAATCGGATATCAAGCCGGCCGAAGTTGTATTATAAGTGGTGAACAAACCCGTCTTGGGATTCAAACTCTGCACTCCCCCACCCAATGTACCTATCCATATAATCCCCTGCTTATCTTCAGCCAAAGCCAATACATTATTATGAGCCAAAGAATTTTGCCGTTCCGGTATGTTTTTTTTATAATGAATAATACGACCGTTATCATAACAAATCAGGCCTCCCCCCAAAGTACCAATCCAAAGTTTCCCATCACTAGCTTTCAAAATGCAAACAATGGCATCAGTAATGAGTTTATCCGTACCTTTCTGTGGAAAAGCAGCCCGATTGCCAGTCACGGAATTCCAATATATGATACCGACATCGTTGATACCCAGCCACACATAGCCCTCTTTGTCTTCTTCAATGCAACTAATATCTCCCATATACTCTGCACCAAATTTAAAAGCACACTCATTAAAATAGGAAATTCCTTTTTTATAAGTCCCCACCCACATAGTTTCACTGGAATCCTCGTATAGAACCATTACTGTATTATTTTGCAAGCTACGTTCATCACCTGCCTTGTTCCGCAACTGCCTCACTTCCCCTGTCTTCTTATCTAATATATCAATGCCATCCTGATCTGTTCCTATCCATATACGCCCCTGCTTATCCTGTGATACAGCACGGACCATGTTATGAGACCGACGCTTGATAATATTTGTCAGCCAAGACAGCCACTTCTTCTGCTCCGGACTATAAACCCATATTCCAAATGGACTATACATCCATATATCATTATCACGATCTACAAACAGAGTGAAAATTCCCTGCTTGTCAGTTCCCAACTCCCTAGCTAAATCATCCTGCTGCCATTTAATCTTATTTGTCCGAGTATCCAGACAAACAAGCCTCCCGGTATTATATACCAACAAGATTCCCTCTCTACATTCTACAATGTCCGTAATATCACCTTCTGGCAACTGATGAGTATCAAACAAAAGCGGATATAGTAATTGAGATTCCGGAATGTACAAATAACAGCCTTTTCCTTTTATATAAAACCACATATTTTTATTATGGTCTATATATACTAATGCAGGAGTTCCGTCAATACCGACTTCACATAGCCATGCATGCACCTCCCTATTAAATGTTTCTGATTCCGAGTTGTAAATGGCATAACCCACACCGGTAAGAATCCATAAGTTTCCTTTATAATCTTCTTGTATGCTTTTGATATAATTATCAGGTAAAGAAGCCGGATCGGCATTATAACTACGAAACAAAGTCATCTGACACCCGTCATACCGATTCAACCCAGAAGCTGTGGCAAACCACATAAAACCTTCGGAATCTTTAAAGATATCAAGAACTTGATTGTTTGACAGACCATCTTTCACCTCCAAATGTTTAAACATGAATTCACTTGCATACATTAGACTAGAAAAGCATAATAATGTAATGATCAAACATTTTTTTCTTATTCCCATAGATTTTAAAGGCTAATTATTTTTATTCCACTGCAAATGAAGCAAAAAGCTTGATAACAGACAAACTAATATCGGCTTTTTTATCATTCGATACCCACAATATGTTTCATTTTTCCTATTTTTGCAATTGAAATGAAAGCATTAACGGATACACAATACATACGACAGCTTGTCTCGGAGGGAGAACACTGTCATCAGGATTTTAAATTCGAGATTTCGGACGCACGCAAAATAGCCCGCAGCCTTTCCGCATTCGCCAATACCGAGGGCGGCAGGCTATTAATAGGAGTAAAGGACAATGGCAAAATAGCAGGAGTCCGCTCTGACGAAGAAATATATATGATAGAAGCAGCAGCAACCATGTATTGCAAGCCCAAAGTCGAAATGGAAACGCAGACTTACAAGGTAGAAGGAAAGACTGTATTGGAAATACGTATTAACGAAACGGTTTCTAAACCTGTATATGCCCTAGACGAAATGGATAAGCCATGGGCCTATATCCGCATCAAAGACGAAAACATACTGGCCACTCCCGTCCATCTAAAGATGTGGCAACACAGCAAGAAACCTGAAGGAGCACTTGTAACATTTACCGAAAGAGAGCAACGGTTACTGGATGTCTTGAAAGAAAAAGAAAAACTTTCATTAAATCAATGTTGCAAACTTTGCAGATTAAACCACAAGACAACTTGTGAACTATTAGCAGACTTTATCCGTTTTGGTCTAGTGGAACTTGTTTTCCATGGACATAAGTTCTATTTTAAATTAAACAAGGAATAAGTAAAATGGATATACTGACCCTATTAATCAGCAGAGTGAATGATGTGCTTTGGACTTACATTTTGATCATCATGCTGTTAGGATGTGCGTTTTGGTTTACTTTTAAAACAAATTTCGTACAATTCCGCATGATAAGAGAAATGGTACGTCTATTAGGTGATTCTACCGGCAAGACAGAAGGTCGCGAACACCATATTTCCTCTTTTCAAGCTTTTGCCGTTTCCATAGCTAGTCGCGTGGGAACAGGTAATTTAGCAGGAGTTGCCACCGCTATTACTTTGGGTGGTCCGGGTGCTGTTTTCTGGATGTGGGTAATTGCTCTTTTGGGTGCCAGCAGCGCTTTTATTGAGTCCACATTGGCCCAATTATATAAAGTACACGGACATAATTCTTTCGTTGGCGGGCCAGCTTATTACATGAAAAAAGGATTAAAACAGCCATGGATGGGAGTTTTGTTTGCCTTTCTGCTTATCTTTACTTTTGGATTTGCTTTTAATTCAGTACAAAGCAATACCATTTGCGCTGCTTTCGAGGAAGCATTCAATATTCCTCCCAGCTTAATGGGAGTGATACTTACCTCGCTCACATTAGTTATCATCTTCGGAGGTATTCAGCGTATTGCCAAAGTAAGTAGCATTATTGTTCCTGTCATGGCATTGGGATACATCTTTTTATCCCTTTTCATCGTAATTGTGAATGCAAAGCATTTGCCAGAAGTTATTGAATTGATTATAGCGAATGCCTTTGGCTGGGAACAGGCATTGAGCGGAGGTATAGGCATAGCATTAATGCAAGGAATCAAACGTGGATTATTCAGCAATGAGGCCGGTATGGGTTCCGCACCCAATGTAGTGGCAAGTGCCGATGTTACCCATCCTGTAAAACAAGGATTAATTCAGACATTGGGAGTCTTTACCGATACACTTGTCATATGTACCTGCACTGCTTTCATCATTCTTTTCAGCGGAGGGGCCTCCACTAAAGAAGTCAATGGAATAAAACTTACTCAAATGGCACTAAATAATGAAATAGGCAACATTGGGACTATTTATGTAGCGGTGGCAATTCTGTTTTTCGCCTATAGCAGCATTTTGGGAAATTATTATTACGGTGAAGCCAATGTACGCTACATAACTCATCAGAAATGGGCTATCCCCATTTATCGTATATCAGTGGGGGGGATGGTTATGTTTGGGGCATTAGCCAGTCTGGACCTGGCATGGAGCCTGGCCGATATGGCAATGGGATTTATGACTATCTGTAACTTGATAGCCATTACTTTACTAGGGAAATATGCATTCCGTCTATTGGAAGACTACCGAATTCAAAAACGCAACGGGGTCAAAAATCCAGTTTTCACCAAAGACAGAATGAAAGACATTGAAAATGATTTGGAATGCTGGTAACACAAAGCAATAAAACAAAACCCCGGCATCAACCATTCAATAAAAATGATAAATAGTAAAACAAAAGGATTTTAATCAAAAATGTTTCAGTTTTTATCGCTATCTTTGCAGACAGGAAAACAATATAATTTAAGAACACAATGAGCATATTTTCAAAATTATTTGGTAAAAAACAGACAGAAGGAGAAGAAACAAGCCACGTAGGTGGTATGGAAGACTTCATGACACTGATCCGTGTATATTATCAGTCTGTAATGGCCTGCAATATAGGTATCACAAATATTAATTTTTTGCCAGATATGGCAGTTTTCAAACGTACACTCAAAATACCGACCCAAAACAACAAGTTGGGAATTGCTGAGAAATCACGCTGCAAAAAGATGTTAGTAGAACTTTATGGTTTAAGTGATGATTTCTTTAAAGAAATTGACGGTTCTATAAAAAAGAATTGCAAGAATGTAAATGATGTCAAGACTTATCTTTTTATGTTCCAAGGATTCAGCAATGACTTGATGATGCTGATAGGTAATTTGATGCAATGGAAATTCCGTATGCCCAGCGTAATGAAAAAAATGTTACGTAACATGACCGAGAAAACAATTCATGATATCATGACCAAGACCGACTGGAAAGACGAAAGCGTGCACAAGACCTGTGTTGCCATTCGTAAATACAAACAAGCCTTAGGATATTCTGAAAACTGGATGACGGAATATGTGTATAACATCGTATTACTGGCTAAAAAAGAACCAAAGCCAAAAGAATAATCATTAAAGATTTTATGAAATCCTTATTAAATATAGAAGAACATCCATTAGAGCCTTTTTTACCGGCTAACGCCAAACTGCTGATGTTAGGTAGTTTTCCCCCACAAAAGAAACGATGGAGCATGGAATTCTTTTATCCCAATCTGCAAAATGATATGTGGCGTATTTTTGGAATAATATTTTTCCAAAACAAAGAGCACTTTCTGAATCCTGATAAAAAAGTGTTTGACAAGGAACGTATTATTGATCTCTTAAATAAAAAAGGTATCGCACTTTATGATACCGCTTCAGCTGTTCGCCGTTTACAGGACAATGCCTCAGACAAATTTCTGGAAGTTGTAGAACAGACAGATATCAGTTTGCTACTGAAGCAGACTCCAATGTGCAAGGCTATTGTAACCACAGGACAAAAAGCAACGGATATTATTCGTGAACAAATAAAGGTGAAAGAACCCGTTGTAGGAACCAGCGAACCTTTTGAATTCGAAGACCGGATAATGCGATTATACAGAATGCCTTCGTCCAGCCGTGCCTACCCGTTGCCCATTGAAAAAAAATCAGCAATTTACCGGATCATGTTCAATGAATTAGGTCTATTAAACGAATAATGGGCAATATTTTTTCATAAATAGGTTTGTATATTCCAAATATTACACTATCTTTGCAGCCGCAAACACGGGAGTAGCTCAGTTGGTAGAGCACCGGTCTCCAAAACCGGGTGTCGGGAGTTCGAGCCTCTCCTCCCGTGCAAAAAAGATTATTCAATGCCAAACCATCGAATAATCTTTTTTTATATCTTCTATTTTCTTAAGGAATTTGCAAAAGTTTATGAGTTTGTAAGCTCAACCGCCACTCAGGATGTTGCAAAATGTAAGCAATCACTTCTTCCGTATTAGCACAAGAACAAGGTTGCAAAAAATAATGACTAGCAGACAAATCCAAATAAGCAGAAACATCCTGCCCCACATAAACCACTTTCACCTCATCTATACGATCTAGATTTATTTTCGCCCCTTCTTTAGGGGAACAAGTAACCCAATCTATATTTTCAGGCAACCGACAAGTGCCGTTTGTCTCAATACAAACATACTTCCTTTCATGATGCAATGCATCAACTAATTTTTCATCAATCCACAATCCTGGCTCACCACCAGTCAGTATTACTACTTGAGTCGAATATTTTGCCACTTCCATTGCAATATCCTCATCACTCATCAATGTCCCCTCTTCATGCTGAGTATCACAAAAAGGACATCTCAAATTGCACCCGGAAAAACGTACAAAAACGGCAGGTATCCCAGTATGATATCCCTCCCCCTGTAAACTATAAAATATTTCATTAATCCTTCTCATAGATAACGGTATTTCCTTCTGACTCGCGGACTTCAACCTTGAAACAAGTGGGAATTTGCTCACATACCCAGCGTGCAATATTTTCAGCTGTAGGATTAAGAGAAACAACCTCATTCAAATTCTGATGATCCAAACGCCCCATCACCGTTTCCTTGATATGCGTAAAATCCACCACCATACCATCCTCGTTCAAAACCTCGGAACGACAATAAACGGTAATAATCCAATTGTGACCGTGCAAATTCTCACATTTACTTCTATACGACAGCTTCAAGCTATGGGAAGCTGAAATTTCCATTCGTTTAATTACTGTATACATAGCATTTAATTATAATAAGAAAGAACTCACACCTAATGTCACCTCGGTGCTACAGGACGCAAAGATACACCATAAAAAAGAATAATATAAAAAGGACACAGCATTTTTTTGTTTTTTGGTCTATATTTGCATCTATGAAAATACTATATACCATTGTAGGAACGACCTCACTCATATTAGGCATTATCGGCATATTTCTTCCTTTACTGCCTACCACCCCCTTTTTATTACTGACAGCTGCCATGTATTTCCGCAGTTCACCACGCTTGTATTATTGGCTCATCCAACAAAAATATTTAGGAAGCTACATCCGCAATTTCCGCGAGCATAAAGCAATACCTTTACATGCCAAGATCGTTTCCGTATCATTAATATGGATTACCCTAAGCTATTGCGCCATCTGGATACTACCCTACATTTGGGCAAGAATCCTGTTCCTGATTATTGCAATCAGTACCACCTGGCACATAGTATCCTATAAAACATTAAAACAGTAAACAATCCTCAACAGATATATGTAATAGTAAAAAGATCATATTCGAATAGCACGGGAAAAACAGCTAATAAAGACGTTAAAAAAGTTTTTTAAACGATAAACGATAAATTTAGGACGAAATATTTTCGTGTTTGCTCCCAATCCTTTATATTTGTGTACAATTTTGGTATAAAATGACTGAAGAAGACAAAAAGCTATTAAATACTTTCGAGGCAAAACTGAGGCATTTTATGTATTTGCATGATGAATTGAAACATGAAAATGCAAAGTTAAAGCAACTTCTCACTGAAAAAAACGAGGAGGTGAGACGATTGGAGAATAGCCGGAAAGAATTAGAAGTAATGTATACCAATTTGAAAATGGCCAGGACAATCAGTATTCATGATAAAGATATCAATGATACAAAACAACGGTTGTCAAGGCTTGTGCGTGAAGTCGACAAATGCATCGCTTTATTAAACGAATAGAAGAAGTTGAACAATAAAACGATAGTATTATGGACGATATGATGAAGATACATCTACTGATTGACAACGAACGATACCCGATGACCATTCGTCGTGAAGATGAACAGTTATACAGGGACGCTGCCAAACAGATTGACAATAAACTAAACAAATACCGTAGTTATTACCCCGATTTCAGCCCCGCAAGGCATTGGGCAATGGCTGCACTGGAGTTGGCTTTCGAAAATATTTCTATGAAAGACAGGAATGATACTGCGCCTTATCAGGAAAAATTACAGGAGCTAACCAAAGAACTTGAAAAACAGATCAGTAACAGAGAGTAATAGTTTAGAATTAATAAGGATATTCACGCACAGCTATACTGTCAAGAGAAGGGTTCTTAACAGATAGATTGTGCGTTTTTTATTTATATATAAATTAATAACAATGATAACAACGGTAATAATAGCAATTGTGTGTTTCGCTGTAGGTGGTGGCCTATCATACATGCTTTTCAGATATGGCCTGAAATCTAAGTATGACATCATCATCAAAGAAGCACAGACGGAAGCTGAAGTAATTAAAAAAAACAAGCTTTTGGAAGTAAAAGAAAAATTCCTGAACAAAAAAGCTGATCTGGAAAAAGAAGTCGCCTTACGCAACCAAAAGATTCAGCAGGCCGAAAATAAACTAAAACAACGCGAACTGATGTTGAACCAAAAACAGGAAGAGGTCCAACGCAAACGTACAGAAGCGGAAGCTATCAAAGAAAATCTAGAAGCTCAAATTGTCATCATAGACAAGAAAAAGGATGAACTGGATAAATTACAAATGCAAGAACGTGAAAAACTGGAAGCTCTTTCCGGTCTTTCTGCCGAGGAGGCCAAAGAACGCCTGATTGAATCTTTGAAAGAAGAAGCGAAAACACAGGCTGCTTCCTATATTAACGACATTATGGACGACGCCAAGTTGACAGCTAATAAAGAAGCTAAACGTATCGTTATCCAGTCTATCCAACGAGTAGCCACAGAAACTGCTATCGAAAACTCTGTAACCGTATTCCATATTGAATCGGACGAAATAAAAGGACGCATCATCGGTCGTGAAGGGCGTAACATCCGAGCTTTAGAAGCAGCAACCGGCGTCGAAATTGTTGTAGATGACACTCCCGAGGCTATTGTACTTTCAGCGTTTGACCCTGTACGCCGCGAAATTGCCCGCTTAGCATTACACCAACTGGTTACTGATGGACGTATCCACCCGGCACGCATTGAAGAAGTGGTAGCTAAAGTACGCAAACAGGTAGAAGAAGAAATTATTGAGACTGGTAAACGTACCACTATTGATTTAGGTATTCATGGCCTACACCCTGAATTAATCCGCATTATCGGTAAGATGAAATATCGTTCCTCATACGGTCAGAACCTTCTACAACACGCTCGTGAAACAGCCAATCTTTGCGCTGTGATGGCTTCTGAATTAGGTTTGAATCCTAAAAAAGCAAAACGTGCTGGATTACTGCATGATATAGGTAAAGTACCTGATGAAGAACCAGAATTGCCGCACGCATTGTTAGGCATGAAGATAGCCGAAAAATATAAAGAGAAACCAGATATCTGTAACGCTATCGGTGCTCACCATGACGAAACAGAAATGACTAGCCTGCTGGCTCCTATCGTACAGGTATGCGATGCCATTTCAGGCGCACGTCCAGGCGCTCGTCGTGAAATTGTAGAAGCTTATATCAAGCGTTTGAATGATCTAGAACAATTAGCTATGTCTTATCCAGGGGTAACAAAAACTTATGCCATCCAAGCTGGCCGCGAATTACGTGTGATTGTAGGTGCCGACAAGATTGACGACAAACAAACTGAAAGTTTATCCGGTGAAATTGCGAAGAAGATTCAAGACGAAATGACTTATCCGGGACAAGTGAAGATTACAGTCATCCGCGAAACACGTGCCGTAAGTTTTGCCAAATAAAAATCAGAAACTAGAAACTCAACTATAATCCCTCTTTTTCTTTAGAAGAAAGAGGGATTTTTCATTTTACATTCTCATATTTTATCCACAGACTGGACAAATTCAAGAAAAAATAAATTTCTAATTGCCAAGCAGTAAATCATCTAATCTCTCATTTAAACTATGTAGAACATAAAATAAGATCAAACTATGAGACTTAACAGTATGCTAGCCACAGTGCTTATTTTCCTTTGCTCTTTAGTAATTTCATCGTGCAGCAATGATGAACTTGCTCCCATCTCCTTAAAAAATAGAGAAACAGCAAATATAAAATTAAACTATCCTAATAATCAGACATACTCTTTTCCCTTGCAAGGAGGAGACGGGAATTATGAAATAAGCTGCGATAAACCGGAAATTATAGAAACTAAAATGATTTCTTCTTGTGACATATCCATAAAAGCATTAGCATTAGGTGAAGCAATTATTACTGTAAAAGATCAATCAGGAAACACACTTGACATTCATGTAATAGTAGACTATTACACCGATAATTACATTGTAAGCAAACAGGATATATTTCTTACAGGAGATTTAAAAGACTCTGAAAAACAAACAATTAAAGAAAAAGCATTAGCTACAATACCAGTAAAAACAGGAGGAGGATACAAATTTATCTATACGGATGCAGAAATAGCAAGAGGCAAAGTACTGGTTTATCAAGAAAAGTTTGGAGACAAAGCTATAGAAGGTAGTTTTGAAAGAAAGTCCAATGAAATAGAAAATGAACAATGGGGGACAAAACATCTCATCTCATTTGATTTAACTCTTCCAGAACAGCCCAAAAGAACATTTATAATTTCCGAATATATACCTTCTTCCAGGACTTCCCCCATAGTCCTCATGGCTTTTTTTGAAGATTTAAAAAAGACATTCACTATAGATTATCCGACTGTCGAGCAAGTTTATACCGAGCAAGTATTAACTGTACCGTCACATTTATATTACTAATATATTATCTTTCTTTCCAAAAGGAAAGAGCATTCATTCTTGTTATATGGGGCAGATGAAGTTCCACCCCATATAACAAGAATGATCCCCCATTCCTCCAATATCCCCATTTATAAAAACATTCTTGGCCAAAAATTTATTTTTGAAGTATTTGTTTTTCTTCAAACATTTTTTTTGCACAGACATACCCTTCCTCATATAAATCGGTCAGTTTCTTTATATCTGTTTCAATACGATCCACTTCCATCGGCTTTTCAGGACGAATTACCACAATCCTGCCCTTGTCTTCCAATTGCTCTACTAAATCAAGCTGTTCGTTGTAAATACGGCAACGTTTACTTAAAACCACGCGCAAACGAGGGTATTTTTTATAGATAAAATGAGGAATTTTCATATCCTTTCCTTTTTTGCGATATCCCCGATTACGGGTAAGTACCACTACATTTTTATCATATCCTTGTTCAATAGCACGCAACACAGGAATAGAATCCACAATTCCCCCATCAAGCATCGGCTCACCATCTACATAAGCTATAGGACAAACATAAGGAAGACTGCTGGACGCCTTAGCTATGGCAATAATACGTCGAGGATCATGTTTCTCTTCCAAATAACACGCCCTACCCGTAATGCAATTAGTAGTCACCATTTCAAAACGAGCAGAATTTTCAGCATATGTTTTATAATCATAAGGAAGAATTTCCTTAGGAAAATGTTCATAAAGCAATTCCTGATCAAGAATACTGTGCTTACGCCATAAATGCTTTATGCCGATATAATGATATTTCTCCAATAAATCAATATTACTAAACTTAGCTCTACCACGCTGGCGAGACATATATGAAAGACCATTGCACGCTCCGGCAGAAACTCCTACCCCATACGGAAACCAAACCTTCTTATCCATCATATAGTCTAATACCCCGCAGGTAAAAACTCCGCGCATACCTCCGCCTTCCAGTACCAGTCCTGTTTTATCATCTATTTTCATAATCAATGTTGAGGAACAAATCTATCCTTGAAAGAGTTCAGTGCAAAGTTAACCTTTTCAAAGTATTTAGCCGTATCTTTTATATTTATTAAATAATTGCATTCCATCATAAAAATCAATCAAATTCTCCTTCATTGATAAATTACTGAATGGCAACTTATCAAGGAAATATAAGAGAAACCTGTGAAATTAGAAAAGCAAGATTGACAAATGATAAAAATAAAGCCGAAATCGATTAAAAAATCAAATAAGCAAATAGTACTTTTAAGATTATAATTATTACATTTGCAACACAGTTCAATAAATATTCAATTAAAATAAAGTTAACCATGTTTGATTCCGCAACTTATCAAAGACGCCGTCAGGCACTTAGAAATAAAGTGCAAAATGGTATTATCCTTATACTAGGTAATAATGAAGCTCCGGCAAACTATCCGGATAACACATATAAATTCCGTCAGGACAGTTCATTCCTCTACTTCTTCGGTCATTCTCACCCCGGATATGCAGGTGTAATAGATATAGAAGCAGGAGAAGATTATTTCTTCGGAAATGATGTAGATATGGACGACATTATCTGGATGGGGCCCCAACCCAGTGTGAAAGAATTGGCTGCACAAGTAGGTATTCAGAAAAGTTTTCCTTTCCCCCAGCTAAAAGAAGTGGTAAAAAAAGCTATCACACAAGGGAGAAAAGTACATTTCCTTCCTCCCTACCGATTCGATAATATGATGCTCTTAGAAGACTTAACCGGTATCCGTGCGGCTATAGTAAAGAAATATGCTTCTGTAGAATTGATAAAAGCTGTAGTTGATTTACGTTCTGTAAAAGAAGCTTGCGAAATAGCAGAAATCGACTTGGCATGTAATATTGGTTATGAAATGCACACAACCGCCATGCGTCTATGTAAACCAGGAATAAAGGAACAATATATCGCCGGAGTACTGGATGGCATCGCCGCTTCTTATGGAAGCATGACTTCATTTGCCACTATCCTGACTCAACATGGGGAGACATTACATAACCATGACCATAGCCATATCTTAGAGCCAGGGCGCATGATGCTAACAGATGCCGGAGCTGAAAGAGTCACAAATTATTGTTCAGACCATACACGTACCGTACCTGTGGGAGGCAAATTTGAAGGACGGCAAAAAGATGTGTATAATATTGTATTGGCTTGCCATGATAAAGCATTGGAAATTACTCGTCCAGGTATAACCTATATGTCTGTACACTTAGAAGTCTGCAAAGTGCTAGTTCAAGGATTAAAAGACCTGGGACTCATGAAGGGCGACGTGGAAGAAGCTGTTGCCGCTGGTGCACATGCTTTATTCCTGCCTCATGGATTAGGTCATATGATGGGATTGGATGTACATGACATGGAAGACCTAGGACAAATTTACGTAGGATATGACGATGAAATCCGTCCTTCTTCCCAGTTCGGGCTAGCCTCTCTACGCATGGGACGTCGCTTACAGAAAGGCTTTGTAATTACTGATGAACCGGGTTGTTATTTTATTCCAGCATTGATTGACAAATGGAAAGCAGAGAAAATGCATACAGACTTCCTGAACTTTGATGCTATTGAAAAATTCAAAGATTTTGGAGGCATCCGCTTGGAAGATGATATTTTGATTACTTCGGAAGGCTCCCGTTTCACTGGCGAGAAACGCATCCCTATCACTATCGAAGAAGTAGAAACTATTATGAATGAGTAACATAACAAACAAAACTTTTATTTCTAAAATGAAAAGATTTACATTATTAGCAGCATTAGGTTTATGCAGTATAAGCCTCTTTGCACAAGATGCACAAAAAGAAGAGCCAAAGGAAGAAGGGTTTGTATTCACTACAGTAAAAGAACTGCCTATTACTTCTGTCAAGAACCAAAGCCGTGCCGGTACTTGCTGGTGCTATTCCAGTATGGCCTTTCTAGAATCAGAATTACTTCGTATGGGAAAAGGAGAATACGACTTTTCTGAAATGTACATCGTACACCAAACTTATTTGGATCGAGCTGATGCCGCCGTACGTACTCATGGAGATGTATCTTTTTCCCAAGGAGGATCATTCTATGACGTTATCTATGGAATGAAAAAATTTGGTCTGGTGCCCGAAGAAGTTATGCGTCCGGGAGTCATGTATGGTGATACACTAAGTAACCATACAGAACTTACAGCCGTATCGGATGCTGTAGTAGCAGCAATAGCCAAAGGAAAATTACGCAAACTCCAAACAGATAATAACCATAATCCATTATGGAAAAAGGCCATTGCCGCTATTCATGATATCTATTTAGGTAAATGCCCTGAAAAATTCACTTATAAAGGAAAAGAATACACTCCCCATTCATTCTTCGAATCAACAGGATTAAATCCAAATGATTACATTTCATTAACCTCGTATACCCACCATCCGTTCTACGAACCATTTGTCCTTGAAATTCAAGACAACTGGCGTTGGGGACAATCATACAACCTTCCCATTGATGAATTCATGCAGGTTTTTGACAATGCCATTAATAACGGCTATCCAATCGCATGGGGATCTGATGTCAGTGAACAAGGTTTTACACGTGATGGCGTAGCTGTTATGCCCGACACGGAAAAAGTGCAAGAACTAAGTGGGTCAGACATGGCTCATTGGTTGAAAATGAAACCGGAAGAAAAGAAACTGAACACCAAACCACAACCTCAGAAATGGTGTACACAAGAAGAACGCCAGGAAGCATATGACAATTGGGAAACAACCGACGATCATGGCATGTTGATTTACGGTATAGCTAAAGACCAAGAAGGAAATGACTATTATATGGTAAAGAATTCTTGGGGAAAAGCTGGAAAATACGAAGGCTTATGGTACGCCTCAAAAGCATTCGTTCGTTACAAAACCATGAATATCGTAGTCAATAAAAATGCACTGCCTAAAGAAATTGCTAAAAAATTAGGCATCAAATAATCCGCTACTATACAATACTTTACCGCTAATTCCATAAAATATATATGGAATTAGCGGTTTTTTTATTTGTTTTTTCCTAACTTTACGGATTGATTGGGTAAGTATAACTAGAAAATGGTATCATCCCGTCTCCGAGAGCAGAAAAAAGAAAAAACAATATATAAAATGAATCACAAATGGAATTATCAACCTCCAAGCCAAGAACAGACAGAAGCAGCTAAAGCATTAGCAAAGGAAACAGGGATCAGCCCGATTCTTTGTAAGCTGTTGCTGGAAAGAGGTATAACCTCAGCAGCAGAGGCTAAAAGATTTTTCCGTCCCCAGCTTAACGAGCTACACGACCCATTCCTGATGAAGGATATGAGCATTGCCGTAGAACGGCTCAATCAAGCTATGGGCAGGAAAGAACGTATCATGGTTTATGGAGATTATGATGTAGACGGTACAACAGCTGTAGCATTGGTATACAAATTTCTCCAGCAGTTCTATTCGAACATTGACTACTATATTCCCGACCGATATAATGAGGGCTACGGAGTATCAGTAAAAGGAGTGGATTATGCCTGTGAAACAGGTGTAAAACTTATTATTGTGTTAGATTGCGGTATTAAAGCCGTAGAGGAAATTGCTTATGCAAAAGAAAAAGGTATCGATTTCATCATCTGCGACCACCATGTACCTGATGATATATTGCCACCAGCCGTAGCTATTCTGAATGCCAAACGGGCAGACAATACGTATCCTTACGATCATCTTTCAGGGTGTGGTGTAGGCTTCAAATTCATGCAGGCTTTCGCTTTGAATAATGGCATTGAATTTCATCAACTAACTCCTTTATTAGATTTGGTTGCTGTCAGTGTAGCATCAGACATCGTACCTATCATGGGAGAGAACCGAGTGCTGACACATCATGGTTTAAAGCAGTTGAACTCCAATCCCAGTGTAGGTCTGAAAGCTATTATTGATGTATGCGGATTATCAGAAAAAGAAATTACCGTAGGTGATATCGTATTCAAGATAGGTCCGCGCATCAACGCATCCGGACGTATACAGAACGGAAAAGAAGCGGTGGAATTGCTCATAGAAAAGGACTTCTCGGCAGCATTAGAGAAAGCCAACCAAATCAACCAATACAATGAAACCCGTAAAGATCTGGATAAGACCATGACCGAAGAGGCCAACCAAATTGTAGACCACTTGGAAGGACTAGCAGACCGGCGTTCCATTGTCATTTATAATGAAGCGTGGCACAAAGGTGTTATCGGTATCGTAGCTTCACGCCTTACAGAGATTTATTATCGCCCGGCAGTTGTATTAACCCGTACAGATAATCTAGCAACTGGTTCTGCCCGTTCCGTATCAGGTTTCGATGTTTACAAAGCTATCGAATATTGTCGTGACTTGTTGGAAAATTTTGGAGGACACACTTACGCTGCAGGACTATCCATGAAAGTGGAAAATGTGGAAGAATTCACCCGCCGTTTTGAGACCTATGTCACAGAACATATTTTGCCGGAACAGACTAGTGCTGTAATAGATATTGATGCAGAAATTGACTTCCGGGATATCACTCCGAAGTTCCATGCCGACCTGAAAAAGTTCAATCCCTTCGGACCAGACAACCACAAACCTATCTTTTGTACACATAATGTATATGATTATGGTACCAGCAAAGTAGTAGGTCGTGATCAGGAGCATATCAAGTTGGAATTGGTAGACAATAAATCAAACAATGTGATGAATGGCATCGCTTTCGGACAAAGTTCACAAGCACGCTATATTAAGACCAAACGTTCTTTTGATATTTGTTATACCATTGAAGAGAATACGCACAAGCGTGGTGAAGTACAATTGCAAATAGAAGATATAAAACCCAGTGAGGAATAATGGTAAAAATTTATCTTTGAAATATGTCAAAACTTTAATGACGTTATCAGATACTTATCAGAATAATAAGATGACAAGTCATTGGGGTTTTGACATAATTTTCTTATTCTCCTTCCAATGACCTATAAAGAAATTCTAAAACAATATTGGGGATATGATAACTTTCGAGGCATACAGAAAGAAATCATTGAAAGTATAGGCAACGGTCACGACACGCTAGGATTGATGCCTACCGGTGGTGGCAAATCCATTACCTTCCAAGTACCAGCTTTAGCACAACCCGGATTATGTTTAGTTATCACACCTCTTATTGCCCTGATGAAGGACCAAGTACGCAATTTACGCGGCCGGGGTATCAAAGCTTTAGCAATTTATTCAGGCATGACGCGCGAAGAGATCATCGTTGCATTGGAAAACTGTATCTTCGGCGACTATAAATTCCTTTATATTTCTCCGGAAAGACTGGATACTGAAATATTCCGTAACAAACTACGGAACATGAAGGTAAGTATGATCACAGTAGATGAGTCACACTGTATATCTCAATGGGGATATGATTTCCGCCCTGCTTATCTGAAAATTGCAGAAATTCGAGAACTCCTTCCTGACATACCTATATTGGCACTGACAGCAACTGCCACTCCGGAAGTAGTAACAGATATTCAAACAAAACTAAACTTTAAAAAAAACAGTCAGGTTTTCCGAATGAGTTTCGAAAGAAAAAACTTGGCTTATATTGTACGTCCTACAGAAAATAAACAGGAAGAGCTATTACATATTTTAAATAGTGTGCCCGGCTGCGCCATTGTCTATACCCGCAACCGGAAACGCACACGTGAAATTGCCGAACTACTGGTCAATAACGGCATAACTGCCACTTTCTATCATGCCGGTTTGAATAATGATGTAAAAGATCAACGTCAAAAAAGCTGGCTCACCGGAGAAAGCCGTACTATGGTAGCAACCAACGCTTTCGGCATGGGTATCGACAAGCCAGATGTACGTATCGTTATCCACATAGATATGCCTGATTCTCCTGAAGCCTATTTTCAAGAAGCCGGACGAGCAGGGCGTGACGGGCAGAAAGCATATGCTGTTCTGCTATACGCCCAAAGTGATAAAACCACTCTCAACAAACGTATCAGTGATACATTTCCCGACAAGGATTATATCCGAAAAGTGTACGAAGATATCAACTACTATTTTCAAATGGCCATGGGAGACGGTATAGGTTGCACCTTTGCTTTTAACTTGGATGAATTCTGTCGTAACTTCAAACATTTCCCCGTACAAGCAGACAGCGCTTTAAAGATTCTGACCCGTGCCGGATATTTAGAATATACGGACGAGCAAGATAATGCTTCACGTATTCTTTTCACTATGAAACGCGACGAACTCTATAAACTACACGAGAATGATACAGATACAGAGAAACTGATAAACATCATCTTGCGTTCTTATACAGGATTATTTACTGATTATGCCTATATTAACGAAGATTCCTTAGTAATCCGTTCCGGATTAACCCGCCAACGAATCTATGAAATTCTACTGACGCTAACTCGTAGACATATCATACATTACATTCCACGGAAAAAGACACCTTATATTATATATACCCGTGAACGGCAAGAAAAGAATCGCCTTGTCCTAACTCGGGAAATATACGAAGACCGAAAAAAAAGCTATACCACCCGAATCAAGGCTATGATAGAATATGCCACAGCCGATGATAAATGTCGTAGCCGAATGCTACTCAGATATTTTGGAGAAAAGAACGAACACAACTGCGGACAATGTGATGTATGCCTTAACAAACATCATTCAGGAATAAAACAGGGGGAATTTCAAGAATTGGAAAAACAAATCAAACAGCTATTACAGGCAAACGCCATGCCTGTTTCAGAACTACTGAACCAATTGAATAGCAATCGTGAAAAAGCGGAAAAGGTACTCTCCTACCTACTTTCCGAAGAAATAATACAATTAAAAAATGGAATTCTTTCTGTATAAATCGTATCTTTGCCATTGATTTATTAACCTTTTACCCCAACAGAATATGAAAAAAATGCATCTGGCAATCATTTGTCTTTTTACCGGTTGTACTATCTTTGCCCAAAACATAGATGTACAGCCCATCCCTCAACAAGTTTCCAAACAAGGCGGACAAATCAATTTACCTGAAACTTACCAGCTCTTGGGAGAAACTGAAGCTAATCCATATGCCGTACAAGAATTAAAAGATTTATTAGGTGGAAAACACCCGGCCAATACCGGTTTGCGCATTTATATTGGAGAAAAAGGAGACAAGTCTATCCGCAAGTTTACTCGTCAAATCCCCAACCAAAAGGAAGGTTATTATCTATCCATCAATAATAAGGAAATAATTCTGGCAGGGAACGATGAACGTGGAACCTACTATGCCTTGCAAACCTTAAAACAATTGCTCAAAGATAACCAATTACCGATAATAGAGATACAAGACTATCCGGCCATATGCTACCGTGGTGTCGTAGAAGGATTTTACGGGACTCCCTGGAGCCATAATGCCCGTCTTCGCCAACTTCAATTTTATGGTGAAAACAAAATGAACACCTATATATACGGTCCTAAAGATGATCCTTACCATAGTTCTCCCAACTGGCGCTTGCCTTACCCCGAAAAAGAAGCAAAACAATTACAGGAATTAGTAAAAGTAGCCCAAGAAAACGAAATAGATTTTGTTTGGGCCATCCATCCAGGGCAAGACATCAAATGGAATAAGGAAGACTGTGAACTATTATTGGCAAAATTTGAAAAGATGTATCATCTCGGTGTCCGTTCTTTTGCCGTCTTCTTTGATGATATTTCAGGAGAAGGTACTAACCCTGTGAAACAAGCAGAACTGCTGAACTACATAGATGAACATTTTGTAAAAGTAAAACCAGATGTAACTCCCCTTATCATGTGTCCCACGGAATACAATAAAAGTTGGTCCGACCCTGCTAAAGGATATCTTACGACTTTAGGAGACAAACTGAATCCATCCATACAAATTATGTGGACAGGAGACCGAGTTATTTCCGATATTACCCAAGATGGTATTCAATGGATAAACGACCGGATTAAACGTCCGGCATATATATGGTGGAACTTTCCTGTTTCCGATTACGTTAGAGATCATCTGCTCATGGGACCAGTATATGGAAACGATACTCAAATAGCCCATCAGATGTCTGGCTTTGTAACTAATCCGATGGAACATGCCGAGGCTTCTAAAATAGCTATTTATAGTGTAGCCTCATACGCTTGGAATCCCCAAAAATATAACAGTGAAAAAACTTGGAAAGATGCTATTATGAACATTTTGCCCGATGCAGCCACTGAATTGGAATTCTTTGCTGCCCACAATTCGGACTTGGGTCCCAATGGACATAAATATCGCCGAGAGGAATCTGTAAATCTCCAACCTACAGCGCAAAGCTTTACTGAAAGTTACATAAAAAATAAAACTTACACTGAAAAAGATTTCTCTATTCTACAAGAAACCTTCAGCCAGATGATTGAATCAAGTGATATTTTAGTCGCCCATGCTGATAAAAATCCGATTATAGTAGAAATCATGCCTTGGCTTTATCAATTCAAACTATTGGGAGAAACCGGAAATGAAGTATTGGCAATGGTCAAAGCATACGACAAAAATGACCAATCTTTATTTATGCGTAAATACAAGCACGTGAAAGCCTTGCAACAACAAATGTTTCAAATTGACCAGACATACAACCAAAACCCTTACCAGCCGGGTATAAAGACAGCAGGAAGGGTAATCAAGCCATTGATTGATCAAACTTTCGCCACCGTCACGCAATGCTATAACCAAAAATATAGTACACTGCTGAATGCTGAAACCGACTATATGCCGCATAAACTAATAAGCGATATCAGTCAGATAAAGAACTTACCTTTACAGGTAAAGATAAACCGCATTCAGATTTCTCCGGCGCTGGAAGTTATCAAATGGCCCGGTAATGGTTCATTGACTATCGAACTGGATCAAGTTTATCCCGGAGAAAATATAGAGATAGATTTCGGGAAACCGGAAATCGCAACTTGGGGAAGCCTTGAGATATCTGCAAATGGAAAAGATTGGAGTAAAGTAAACTTTACACAAGAAAAGAACCTACTGACTGCCAGTTTACAACAGAAACCAATAAAGGCAGTACGTTTTACCAACATGCAGCATCAGGAACAAGAAATTTACCTCAGACGATTTATTATAACAATAGACAAATAAAACAACTATAAATTATGGGCTTATTTAAATCCTTATTCGGCGGAAACAACATCCCCGAAACCGAAAAAGAGAAAAATGATAAAAAGAACTTCGAGATTTTAAAATACGATGGCATCCGCGCCCAACGTATGGGTAAACTACCTTATGCCATTAAATGTTTTGAAGAGGCAGTTGCCATCAACGATGAATTAGAAACTCTCAGCCTGCTAGCCACTGCTTATACACAGGCGAACCGACTAGATGACGCCCGTATCACACTAGACCGCATGGCTACAAAAGATCCTGAACAAGTAAACACCTTCCTTTCACTAGCTGGCATCTGCTATATGCAGGAAGATTACGAAAATATGAAGGATGCCTGCCAAAAAGCTTTGGTTTTAGATAATAAGAACCCCCTATCTTTCTATTTGACAGCAAAAGCAGCTATCGGCATGAAAGATGATATCACTGCCATTGCCATGCTGACTAAAGCTATCGTATTGAAAGAAGATTATACCGAAGCATACCAGCTACGCGCTGAAGTACTTTGGAAAATGAAACAAGCAAAAGATGCTGCTGAAGATATACAAAAGTTACTCAGCCTCAATCCCGACGACGAACAAGCCTTGCTCTTGAAAGGAGAAATTCTAGCCGCCACCAATGAACCGGAACAAGCACAAGAATGTTTTAATCAAGTATTGTCACTCAATCCGTTCAATGAAAAGGCCTATATCCTGTCAGGCGAACTATATCTGGCAAACAAAGATTTTGACAAAGCATTGGCTATATATGATGAAGCCATTGAAATCAATCCAAACTTTGCCAAAGCATATCATGAACGAGGACGTATCAAATTACTTAAAGGAGACAAAGACGGATCTGTGGAAGATATGAAGAAAGCAATAGAACTGGCTCCTGAAAATGAAATTAATATTAGCGGTCAATACAATAATTATGAAAACATGACTAAGAATGTTCCGTTTTAAAAGCGGAACATTTCAATTCGTTTTATTGTTTATTTATATACAAAATAAGCAAAAAACACATGAGCGTAAAAGAACAATATTGGAAATACTCCCTTATCACCATTATACTGGGATTAGGACTTATTTTATTTATAAAAATGTCTCCTTTCATGGGAGGTATTTTAGGAGCATGCACCATTTACATTATGGTAAGAAAACAAATGTTTTATCTTACCCAAGAAAAGCATTTCAAAAAAAGCATTACAGCCATTTTACTCTTGATAGAAGCTATTATGTGCTTTCTTGTACCTTTATCATTGGCCGTATGGTTATTGATCAATAAATTACAGACGGTAAACGTAGATACGACAGGTTTTATCCATACGGTAACCAATCTTGCCGATTGGCTCCATACCAAGACGGGATATGACTTACTAAATGCGGAAAACATTTCATCCATAGCCTCAATTCTTCCTGCCATCGGACAGTTTCTGATGGGAAGTATCAGTAGCTTTGCCGTTAATGCTTTCGTATTGGTCTTTGTTCTCTATTTCATGCTAATTGGCGGAATTCAAATGGAAAAATATATCTATGAGTTACTTCCTTTCAGCGATACAAACAAAAAAAATGTACTGAAAGAAATTAATATGATTGTAAGGAGTAATGCGATAGGTATTCCCTTACTAGCAGTCATTCAAGGAGGAATAGCTACATTAGGTTACTATTTATTTGATGTACCCAGCGCGCTATTGTTTGGCTTCCTGACCTGCTTTGCCACCGTCATTCCTATTGTAGGAACAGCATTGGTATGGTTCCCGCTAGCTGCCTATCTTGCTCTTTCAGGAGATTGGACACATGCCATCGGATTACTTCTTTATTGTGGATTAATTGTAACAAACATTGATAATCTCATCCGTTTTATTCTGCAAAAGAAGATGGCAGACACCCATCCACTCATCACCATTTTTGGAGTAGTCATCGGACTTTCTTTATTCGGATTCATGGGTGTCATATTCGGACCGTTATTGTTATCCATCTTCATTTTATGCGTGAATATTTTCAAGACGCAATACTTAAAATAATCACTTTATATATAGTTGATAAGCATCCGCCAGTTGTTTCATCGCCTTTTCGATGATACAACGCGGACTTGCCACATTTAAACGCATAAAGCCAATACCTTCCTTACCAAACATCTCCCCGTCATTCAATGCCAAATGCGCTTTATCTACAAAGAATTCATTCAAATCTTTCTGGCTCAACTTCAGTTCACGGCAATCCAGCCAAACTAAATAAGAAGCCTCCGGACGAATGGCCTTGATTTTAGGTGCATGATTTTTCAAAAAATCGTCTACAAAATCTATATTTCCTTGTATATATGCCAAACATTGGTCAAGCCATTCCGTACCATGACTATAAGCAGCCTCAACAGAAAGAAAAGCAAAGACATGTCCCATATCCAACTCACCGGCATCCATATAGATACGGAAACGTTTACGCAAATCTTCATTAAAAATAAGAGCATGTGAGGCAGATAGTCCCGGCATATTAAAAGCCTTGCTAGGAGACATAAAAGTAACAGAGTTCATTCGAGCCTTTTCACTGACAGTAGCAAAAGGACGATGTGTATGAGGAGGTAAAGTCAAATCCGCATGAATTTCATCCGAGAAGACCAATACTTTCTCATCATAACAGATATCAGCTATCGCTCGTAACTCTGCTTCAGTCCACACAACGCCACCCGGATTATGAGGATTACATAAAATAAACAGCTTACAACCTTTAATCTGTTCACGAAAAGTATCCAAATCCATACGATACATGCCGTTTTCCCATTTTAACGGATTGGTAACCAAAGTGCGCTCATTACGAGTAGTAACCCATGCAAAAGGATGATAAACAGGAGGTTGAATCATTACCTTATCCCCTTTCTGAGTAAAACAATTCATAGCCATACCGATACCTGGTACAATGCCGGGAACAAAATTTATCATTTCCTTGGCCACAACCAGATCATAACGCTGTTTTACCCAGTTTATAATCGCATTATAATAGCTATCTGGTTTACCTGTATACCCTAGAACTTCATTTTCGCAACGTTTACGGATAGCATCTGTTACAAAAGGAGCTGTGGCAAAATCCATATCAGCCACCCATAAAGGAATCAAATCCGTACGTCCCCAAATATGCTTCAGCCCTTCTACTTTCTCAGCAGACGTACCGCTGCGATCTATCACTTTATCAAAATTGTATCTCATTGTTTCTATTTTTAGGAATTGTCGCCCAAATATAGGAAATTTCTACATTGGGCGACATTAATTCCCTTATTTTTTCAAGGCTTCAATTACCTGAGGCATCATTGTCCAAACAAAGTTTTCACTTTGTGCTGTATAAAAATTACCATCAACAACCGATTTTTCATCAGTAGCCATCCCTTTACTTACAGCCGGTTTTGCCAAAGGATGCACAGCTAATCTCTTTCCCTCTGTAATTCCAGCAAAATCAAACAACAGGCCTGCAGCACAATGACCTATCAGGATCTTTCCTTTCCCAGCAAATGCTTTCAAGACCGACATCAAGTCCACATTATAAGGCTTATCCGCATTTTGAGCGAATACAGGAACCGCATCCCCACAGGCAAAAACCAAAGCATCAAAATCATCCTCATGCCCTATAAGATTTGCAATCACATCATCGGCCACCAATTCAATACCCGAGTTTGTTTTAATTTCCTTTGTTTCCGCCACTGCATACACCTTATAGGATATAGCATTTTCAAAAAACGCTTCCAAATATTGGAACAAACCGAATCCGTTCACCGGATTTACTGCTAAAACAGCTACTTTCTTTGCCATAATCTTAACTAATTATAAGTGAAACAATAAATTTATCTAGTAAAACAATAGTTATCTTTAGTAAGTTTATTACTTTTGTGATACAAATGTAAGTATCCTTCTTCCAAAAAACAAGAAGGCACCTGTAGATAAGGAACTTACATAGAGGTAACCATTGTTGAACGACAAGGAAATAGGAAATATTAAAAAATGAAAAATTTTCATCCGGATGATAATTGTCCTGTACGGAATGTATTGTGCAGGCTTGGTGATAAGTGGTCTATGCTAGTTCTTATCACATTAAATGCTAACGGAACCATGCGATTTTGCGATATTCATAAGACAATAGCCGATATCTCACAACGCATGCTGACTGTAACCCTGCGCACACTGGAAACTGACGGACTAGTGAGCCGGAGAGTATATGCCGAAGTTCCGCCACGAGTAGAATATGAACTGACAGAAAGAGGGAAAAGCTTAATACCACATATAGAAGGATTAGTAGATTGGGCTTTACAACAGATGCCGGGAATTATGGAAAGCAGGAGCCAAACAGGCACTGTCTAAAAAAAATTTGAAAAAAAACTTCTTATTTATTTGTTTTTGCTAGAAATATATTACTTTTGCAGCGTATTCAATAACAATAAGAACAAAATGAAAGCATTATACAATACATACTTTTTCTTCTTTTATTACTTTTACTTTAGCAACAAAGTGAAGCGGGAATTTGTATGTATACGTTAAACAACGAATAAATCAATGTGATAATAACAACGAAATCCCGCTTCCGGCAGAAGCGGGATTTTTTTATAATACAATAGCGAATGAAAAAGATAGCAATACAAGGTGTACCGGGCTCATATCATGACATTGCCGCCCACAAATTCTTCCCAGGTGAAGAAATCGAACTAATCTGCTGCTCCACATTCGAAGAAATCTTTTCGAATATGAAACAGGATAGCAATGTCATTGGTATGCTTGCTATCGAGAACACCATTGCAGGAAGCTTGTTGCATAACTATGAGTTGCTGCGCGAAAGTGGAATGACCATTATCGGAGAACACAAACTACGCATCAAGCACAGTTTCATGTGTCTGCCCGACGATGACTGGAATACATTGACCGAAGTAAACTCCCACCCCGTTGCCTTGGCACAATGCCGAGAGTTCCTGATGCAACATCCGAAACTGAAGATAGTAGAAACGGAAGATACAGCAGGAAGTGCAGAAGCCATCAAACGGGAAAACTTGAAAGGTCATGCCGCCATCTGTTCCAAATATGCCGCCGATCTATACGGAATGAAAGTATTGGAAGAAGGCATCGAAACAAACAAACACAACTTCACGCGTTTCCTTGTAGTGGCCGACCCATGGAAAGCCGATGACTTACGTGAACGTTCGAAAGTAAACAAAGCCAACATCGTTTTCTCCCTCCCTCACAACGAAGGAAGCTTGTCGCAAGTGCTCTCTATCTTTTCTTTCTATAAAATAAACCTGACCAAGATTCAATCATTACCGATTATAGGCCGAGAATGGGAATATCTGTTCTACGTAGACGTGATCTTCAATGATTATTTAAGATACAAGCAATCTATCGACGCCGTTTCACCATTGACAAAAGAACTTAAAATATTAGGAGAATATGCAGAAGGAACATCAACCATATAATATTCAGCCGGCAAACCGTCTGGCGAATGTTAGCGAATACTACTTCAGCCGTAAACTGAAAGAAGTGGCACAAATGAATGCCGAAGGTAAGAATGTAATCAGTTTGGGCATCGGAAGCCCTGACATGCCCCCTTCGGAAAAAACCGTGCAAGTACTGTGCGAGCAAGCAAAACGCCCCGATGTTCACGGATATCAACCTACTGTCGGCATCCCCGAACTACGCAAAGCTATGGCCGACTGGTATAAACGATGGTATCACGTCGATCTTGATCCGGCGACAGAAATCCAGCCTCTGATCGGTTCCAAGGAAGGTATCCTGCATGTGACGTTGGCATTGGTCAATCCTGGTGACCAAGTATTAGTTCCCAATCCGGGATATCCTACCTACACCTCTTTAAATAAAATATTGGGCAGTGAGATTGTGAACTACAACCTGTGCGAAGACAACCATTGGCAACCCGATTTTGATGAACTGGAGAAGATGGACTTGAGCCGCGTCAAGATTATGTGGACCAACTATCCCAATATGCCGACCGGAGCGAACGCCACGATGGAACTTTATGAAAAGCTGGTAAACTTTGCACGCCGCCATAATATTGTGATTGTAAACGACAACCCATACAGCTTTATTCTGAACAAAAAACCACTGAGTATTCTCAATGTGCCCGGAGCCAAAGAATGCTGTATCGAGTTCAACTCTATGAGCAAGAGCCACAATATGCCCGGCTGGCGTGTGGGAATGCTTGCCACCAATGCGCAGTTTGTACAATGGATATTGAAAATAAAGAGTAATATTGATTCAGGAACTTTCCGCCCCATGCAACTGGCCGCCGCACAAGCTTACAACAATAGTGTGGAATGGCACGAAGAAGCGAACGTCAATGTATATAGCCGCCGCCGCCAACTGGCAGAAGAGATTATGAAAGTACTCGGTTGTAGCTTTGATCCCAATCAGGTAGGTATGTTCCTTTGGGGACGTATTCCCGAATCTTACAATGACGTGGAAGAACTGACCGAAAAAGTTTTGCACGAAGCACGTGTGTTCATCACTCCGGGTTTCATCTTCGGCAGTAACGGCAAACGCTATATACGTATTTCCCTCTGTGCCAAAGAAGAAAAACTGGCTGAAGCACTGGAAAGAATTAAAAAGATAATGTAACAAAACAAAATATCAGATTATGGAATTAGATTTAAAACCCATCGAACTTCCGGGAATTGAAAAAAAACGCCCGATGATTATCGCCGGCCCATGTAGTGCCGAAACAGAACAGCAAGTTATGGATACAGCTCTCATGCTGGCCAATAAAGGCATCAAGATTTTCCGTGCCGGCATTTGGAAACCGCGTACCAAACCGGGAGGTTTCGAAGGCATCGGTGTAGATGGCCTGGCATGGCTGAAACGTGTGAAACAGGAAACCGGTATGTATGTTGCCACCGAAGTGGCTACAGCCAAACACGTTTACGAATGTTTAAAGGCAGGTATTGATGTGCTTTGGATTGGCGCACGCACCACTGCCAACCCGTTTGCCGTGCAGGAAATTGCTGATGCTCTGAAAGGTGTGGACATTCCTATATTGATTAAAAACCCTGTCAACCCTGACCTTGAATTGTGGATTGGAGCTTTCGAGCGCATCAATAATGCAGGTTTGAAGCAACTGGGTGCTATCCATCGCGGATTCTCTTCTTATGATAAAAAGATTTACCGTAACCTGCCTCAATGGCATATCCCTATCGAATTGCGTCGCCGCATTCCCGAACTACCGATTTTCTGTGATCCCAGCCATATCGGTGGCAAGCGCGAGTTGGTAGCTCCCCTCTGCCAGCAGGCGATGGACTTAGGTTTTGACGGTTTAATCGTAGAATCACACTGCAATCCCGACTGTGCATGGAGCGATGCCGCCCAACAAGTCACTCCCGATGTGCTGGACTATATCCTAAATCTGCTAGTCATCCGCAAAGAAACCCAAACCACCGAAAACCTGGGCGAACTGCGTAACCAAATCGATGATTGCGACAATGAGATTATCGAGGTATTGGCAAAACGTATGCGTGTCTGCCGTGAAATCGGTACATTCAAGAAAGAACATGATATGACCATTCTGCAGACAGGCCGTTACAATGAAATTCTAGACAAGCGCGGTGCACAAGGCTCACTGTGCGGCATGGACTCAGATTTCATTAAAAAAGTATTCGAAGCCATCCACGAAGAAAGCGTAAGGCAACAAATGGAAATCATAAATAAGTAAACCGATGAGAATATTAATTTTAGGAGCCGGTAAAATGGGCTCCTTCTTTACCGATGTATTGAGCTTCCAGCACGAAACCGCCGTATTTGATGTAGACCCGAAACGCCTTCGTTTTGTTTACAATACCTACCGATATACCACACTCGAAGAGATTGAAGAATTCAAGCCCGAACTGGTTATCAATGCGGCAACCGTGAAATATACACTGGATGCTTTTCACCAAGTATTGCCTGCTCTCCCTAAGGATTGCATCATCAGCGATATTGCCTCGGTAAAGACCGGACTGAAAGAATTTTATGACCAATGCGGATTCCGTTATGTGTCTACTCACCCCATGTTCGGTCCCACATTTGCCAACCTAGACAAACTGAGCACCGAAAATGCCATCATCATCAGCGAAGGCGACCATTTGGGTAAAATCTTCTTCAAAGACTTATACCAAAACCTTGGTCTGAATATCTTTGAATATACCTTCGACGAGCACGATGAGACAGTGGCCTATTCACTGTCTATCCCTTTTGTTTCCACTTTTGTTTTTGCGGCAGTGATGAAGCATCAGGACGCTCCCGGTACTACTTTCAAACGCCACATGAAGATAGCCAAAGGAGTACTAAGCGAAGACGACTACCTGTTGCAGGAAATTTTATTCAATCCCCGCACCCCGGCACAGGTAGAAGGTATCCGTACAGAATTAAATGAGCTATTGGATATCATCAACAAGAAAGATGCTGCGGGGATGCGTGCCTATCTTAGCAAGATTCGAGAAAAGATTAAATAACGCATCAGTATAACATAGAAGAGGATGTCAAAGCTCCAACAAGACTTTTTGCATCCTCTTTTTTATTTTATCCATAAAAATGATTTATCAACATATGGCACAACAGCCACACAATCAGATGCTCTGCCGCATAACACCACCAGGCAGGATTGGGACCGGACCGAAATGAGGCCCCCCAACGCTCCCCATACCAATGCCCACATACCGGCAATCTGTATAAACTGATTCACCGCTTTGCCTATTTTTATTTCCCATTACTCATCCATTTTAGAAAGTCTATCAATTAAATCGTCCAAGATATTTCTCACCGTAGGGTAACTGACCCCCATACTTTTCGCCATGCCCTTCAAACTTCCGCTCGATTTGACAAACGCAAGAATAAACTGCTGCTCTTTATCTGAAAGCCGTGCCAGCACAGGCAGTTCAAAATCTCCGCACACTTCCGTGCGGCATTCTCCACAGAAAAGCCTACCCACCCTCAACGGTGCATTACACGCAGGGCATTGCAACGGCAAACGTTTCTTTATTTCTCCCATATCATTTCAGTTTTTTCACAAATGTACTGACAGAAGCTATCAAAGCACTGTTCACCGGTAGAGAAGGATTCCCATAAGTAAGCATCTGCTGCTGTACGGCCTTTGACTCACAATCTTTCAGCACATGGTTCATCTTATCAATCAAAAGCAGCTCGGCAGCCGGGCAACCCTTTTTCAGAAATTCGGCATCCTCCACCGATACCTGAATATCATTTTTACCCTGAACAATGAGGACCGGCACTTTGACGGAAGCAATCACCGTCCGGGGATTATACTTGAACCAGGAAATCAAATAAGGCTGGACAGAAGCCCGATACAATGATTGCAGATAAGCCGGCACGTCACTCACTTCCTTGCCGTTTTTCAAAGACCCGTTAATGGATGCCACCTCTTTCCGCACCGCTTCCGGATTCTGTTGAGCGGTCACTTGCGCCTCTATAATCTCGTAGGCAGGACGACCCGCACCGGCAATCGAGATATAGCCTTTCACCTTCGGCCGGTTCTGACAGGCCAACATTCCAATCAGCGCCCCTTCGCTATGTCCTGCCACCGTGATCGTCGTAAAACGTTTCTCTTTCGACAGGTAATCAATCCAGCCAGTTACATCGTTCACATAATCTTCAAAACGAAGTTTCGCTTCCTCCTTACCAGCCGACGCACTGGTTCCTATCCCCCGCTTGTCAAAGCGCAAGGAAGCGATGCCGTTTGCCGCCAAGCCTTCTGCCAGGAACTTCAACGAATTATTCCTCAAATTGCCAATGGCTGAATTACCATCCATATCCGTAGGTCCGGATCCGGCTATAATAAGCACCACCGGACAGGTTTTCACCCCACCGGGCAAAAGCAGTTTTCCTTTGATTTGTCCTTCCTTGGTGTTCAACACCACATTTTCTTCCAAAGGAAGCACCTGTGCCCGACAACAAAGACCGCACAGGAAAAATAAACCGGCTAAAATAAAATTCAAATGTTTCATCTATTACGTATTTTAAGATTATTCATTTAACAAATATAGTGATTATATTGAATAAAGCGAATCAATATTTGAATGTTGTTAAGCATCAGTTTTATTTTATTCAATACTATTTCATTTTATCTTCAACATGGATAGAATCAACTAGTTTTGCCACTAAAAAAGAACCGTTACACACGCCTACTTTTGCTGGGAAAGAAATAAATCTGCAACTAATTTCAAAAAAGGATTTTTTATCATTTCCCTTTTCTTATTCATCCAAACAAACTATCTTTGCCACGTTTTGTTCCGCGTACCTCCGACTGATGCGAGGAAGCGGATGAAAAGGGAATCAGGTGCAAGTCCTGAACAGTCCCGCTGCTGTGAGCTCCATCTACCCCTATAAGGGGATAGGTTTACTTATCCACTCACGCCACTGCCTGTATATATAATTAAGGTGGGAAGGCAAGTAAACAGGAGTAAGTCAGAAGACCTGCAAAACGTAAAGTCATCGACCGTCGCTTTCGAGGAAAGAGCAGCGGTAAGAATGCGGTATTTATTCATTAATATGTTTTTTTAAATGAAAGGAAATAACCAGGCTTATAAGCTATGGCTTTGTCTGCTTTGCAGCTTTATCCTATTGCCGCTTGAAATACAGGCACAGGAGAAAGGAGATTCCATTACCGGGAAAGTGCATAAAATAGACGAAGTTACGGTTACGGCTGAACGTACCAAGCAACAGGTTAAAAGTAGCAGTCCCTTCCAACAACTCAACAAGAAGCAATTGCAACAACAAGGCATTACGGATATTGCTGATGCTTTACGTCGCTTCTCAGGAGTCAACATAAAGGATTATGGGGGTGCAGGAGGAATGAAAACTATCTCCGTTCGGAGTTTAGGAGCCAAACATACAGCCGTAGTTTATGACGGGGTTACACTCAGTGATTGTCAAAGCGGACAAATAGACTTGTCTCGTTTCTCTATTGACAATATCCAGCAAATTTCACTGACCATTGGGGACAATGAAGATATTTTTGTACCGGCACGTACAGTTGCTTCTGCTGCCGCCTTAAAATTACAAAGCATATCCCCGGATTTTTCAAACAAAAAAAATCACTTGACGGGACAGATAAAGACAGGTTCTTTCGGGATGATTAATCCCCTTATCCGCTACGAACAAAAGTTTAACGAAAAGATTTCAGCATCTACCACTGGTGAATTTATGAGGGCAGATAACCTATATCCTTTCACTTTAGTCAACGGAGATTATGTTTCCAAAGAAAAACGCTATAACAACAACATTCAAACCTACAGAGGAGAACTGAATCTTTACATCAGCCCTAATAACAGAAGCACACTGAACGGAAAGATTTATTATTACGATACAAATCAGCAATTACCCGGTGCAGTCATTCTTTACAACGCGAAAAGCCGTGAGAAGTTACGCGAACGAAATTTCTTTTCACAAGTACATTACCGTACTTATTGGGAAAATAATCTTTCTTTGTTAATCAATGGGAAATTTAACTGGAGCCAATCTCATTACCACGATGAAGGAGGAAAATACCCCGGAGGAGAATTAAACGACCGTTATTTCCAACGAGAATACTATACATCAGGAGCATTACTATATACTCCGACTAGTCACTGGAGCATGGTTTATGCGGCAGATTACATATATAATAACCTAAATGCCAATACTCCTAACAATACAAGCCCTTACCGGCATTCTATATTACAAACAGCAACTCTCCGATATCAAACTGATAACATAACAGCTGTTGCCATACTACTCGGATCGATATATCTTAATGGTGCAAAAGAAGGAAACGGAGCTGAGAACCGGCGAAAATTATCCCCTTCCTTCTCTTTTTCATGGAAACCTTGTACAGACGGACAGCTATACCTTCGGGCTTCCTATAAAGACATATTCAGAGTGGCTACTTTTTCTGAAAACTACTTTGACCGGATGGGTAGCCGTGATCTTCGTCCCGAAAAGGCTCAACAATATAATATAGGTATCACTTACCAGAACAACTTTACAAGCTGGCTACCAGCAATCAGTCTGACATTGGATGGGTATTATAATAAGGTAAAAGATAAAATTGTGGCAATGCCCTATAATATGTTTATCTGGAATATGGTAAATTTAGGCAAAGTAGAAATTTGGGGAGTAGATGCCAATATAAACACCACTTTCCAACTTGCAAAACATTATTCCTTACTATTGACTGGAAACTATACCTATCAATATGCAGTAGATAAAACAGACCCGGAAGTCGTATATTACAAACATCAGATTGCATATACCCCACGTCATAGCGCAGGTGCTTCTTTAGCCTTGGAAAATCCTTTCATAAATGCTTCTCTTCATGCTACAGGTGTGAGCAAACGATATATTGCTTCCGAAAATCGTCCAAGTAATGAAATGGATGGATATATAGAATACGGACTTTCATTATACCGCAGCTTCAAGATAAAGAAGTTTACATACAATCTTCGGGGAGATATTATCAATTTGGGAAATAAACAATATGACATAGTGAAAAGCTACCCGATGCCGGGTAGAAGCTATAAACTAACTTGCAGTATTCATTTTTAAAAATTATATAAGTATGAAATTCAAACATTTATTTTTTGCAGCAGCCTTATTTAGTATAGCTCCGCTGTTCTGTGCTTGTAACGATGATGACAATGAGATCGAAGTTCCTAGAGATCCGGAAGAAGACCCTTCTTCACAACCCGACACGACTCCCGAAGTAACTTCGCCAACCGAGGCAACAGGCTTGTACGTTATTAATGCAGGTAATCTTAGCAACAATGTTAATGGAACACTTTCTTTTATTAACTTTGAAAAAGGAACAGCAAGCAATAATGTATTTTTTGACATAAACAAAAGAAGTTTGGGAAGTACCCCTCAAGATGCAATAGTGTACGGTTCGAAAATGTATATTGCCATATATGGTTCAAATATTATAGAAATAGTAAACAAAAATACAGCTAAATCCATCAAACAGATTGTTCCGACATCCACTCAAGGGGAAGGTCCACGTGATATTATAGCTGCTAATGGAAAAGTATATGTTTCTATGTATGATGGGTACGTTTCCCGTATCGACACCCTTAGTCTAACTATCGATGCAACATTAAACGTTGGTCCAAATCCAGAAGAGATGACAGTGGCCAACGGCTACCTGTATGTTGCTAACTCAGACGGAATGAATTACGGTGCAGATTATGCAAATGGAAAAAGTGTTTCTAAAATAGGCCTAAAGACATTTACAGAAGCAAAAAGAATACCCGTAGGACTAAATCCCACTAAAATTTGTTCTACTACGGAAGGAAACGTATATGTCTTAGCAATGGGTAATTATAATGACATATCAGCTAAAGTACAAAAAATTGACAATATGAATGTTGTTACAGATGTAACGGAAGCAACATTAATGACTGTAAAAGATAATACCCTTTACCTTATCAATGCTCCTTATGGCGCAACGGCAAATACTTATTTCAGTATAGATACAAAAACAGGAAATGAAACAAAAAATTTAATAGATCAACCTGTTGATAGCCCTTGTGGCATCGCAGTCAATCCATTTACCGGAAACATTTATATCAGTTCTTACAATATGGTTGGAGGATGGCCAAGTTATACCACTGATGGCTATGTAAACGAATATTCGGCAAACGGCAAATTTACAAACAAATACAATGTAGGGGTAGGTCCATGCGGATTAACCTTCTTACTGAAATAATAAAATATGGTTTTGCTTCTCTTCACTTTTGATGAAGGAAGCAAAACTACAATTATTTCCCTCATAAATTAAATAATCTCATAAAACTTTCCTCACTTTTTTACCGTACTTTTGTACAGGATTCACAAACAAACCTAGAAAAATGAACAGCAAAGAATTACAGCTCATTATAAAATGTGGAGAAACCAGTACGGTACAATTCAAGGAATGCTTTCCCAACCAAGACAGTATTGCCGCCGAAATGGTAGCTATGTCCAATGCTCGTGGTGGAATGATACTATTCGGCATAAAAGACAAAACGGGAGAAATCATCGGCTTGTCTTATCAGGAAATCCAGCAACTCAATTCTATCTTGGCCAATATAGCCACTAACTTGCTTCGCCCGGTTATCTATATACAGACGGAAACCGTTATTGTAGATGAACGTTCCCTTCTTATCGCCCACATAGCAGAAGGTGATAACAAACCTTACAAGGATTTGAACGGGATAATCTGGACTAAACAAGGGGCGGATAAGCGCAAAGTAATGGAGAATAGTGAAATTATGCGTTTATTCCAATGCTCCGGCATACTGTACGCTGACGAGCAACCCATTCCTTTCACTTCCGAAAAAGATATCAACGGATATGCTTTGGACAACTTTATCCGCAAAGAATATGGTCGCGAAAAAGATTCATTCGGTATTCTATACACAGAACTTTTACACAACCTTCATATCATGAAAGAGGACAGAATGACTTTGGCAGGCCTGCTGTTCTTCGGCAAAGACCCTCAGCAGTACCGTCCAACTTTTGTCATCAAAGCTGTTTCTTTTTTTGGTAACGATATAGGAGGTATCAACTATCGGGACAGTAAAGATATCACCGGCACACTGCCCGAATTATTTGAAAAGGGAATGTCTTTTCTGAAAGCAAATCTTCATAATATACAGGCAGGACAAGGATTTAATTCTATCGGAAAACTGGAAATATCAGAAGTGGCATTAGAAGAAATCTTGCAGAATGCCTTGGTACATCGTGATTATACGCGTAATGCACCGATAAGATTACTCATTTTTGATAACCGTGTAGAGATTATCAGCCCGGGATGCCTTCCCGATGGGTTGACGGTGGAAAGCATCAAACTGGGAAGCGCCGTAGTACGCAATCCTTTCATTGCTAATTTCTGTGCTAAAACGATGCCTTATCGCGGGCTGGGCTCGGGGATTATACGTGCACTTCAAGAAGAGCCGAATATAAAATTCATTAATGAGCCGGTAGGTATGCAGTTCATTTCAGTAATAGACAGAATCGCTGATGAGGGAGTAAACAAAGATGAGGGAATAAATGAGGGAATAAATGAGGGAATAAATGAGGGAATAAACGAACTTGAAAGCCTTATCCTCACCTTCTTGGAAAAGAAACCCGGTGCAAAAGGATATGAAATTGCAGAATATATCCAAAAAGGAGCTGCTACGACAGAGCGTTATTTACGATCACTGAAAGATAAAGAATTAATAGAATACAAAGGTTCCCGTAAAACCGGCGGATATTATAAAAAATAACATGAAACAAGTAATCCTATTCATCTTCTTACTTGCCCTTCTTTCCTCCTGCGGCGGAAAAAGCAAGAGTTCTTCTGTAATAGAAGCAGAAAAAGCAATCCCTTTGCGTTATGCAGAAAACCTCAGCCTGTCTGCAACCGAAGACTATACCATTGCCCGTCTGCGCAATCCATGGGATACGACCCGGATACTGCACACCTATGTCTTGGTTGACAAAAAAAAGTCCCTGCCTGCCGACTTGCCGGAAGGGACACTTGTCCGCACGCCATTGAGTAAGGCCGTTGTTTACTCATCCGTACATTGCGGATTGCTCAACCAGATTGGTGCATTGAAAAGTATTGGAGGAGTCTGCGATTTGAAGTATATCAAACTGCAAGAAGTGCAGGATGGCTGCCGCACAGGAAGCATCGCCGATGTAGGGAATGGAATGAACCCGGATATAGAAAAGATAATCGACCTGCATCCCGATGCCATTATGCTCTCCCCTTTTGAGAACAGTGGCGGATACGGACGGGTGGAGAAACTCAACATCCCCATTATCGAATGTGCAGACTACATGGAAACTTCGGCATTGGGACGTGCCGAATGGATGCGTTTCTACGGCCTTCTGTTCGGTGAGGCACAAAAAGCGGACAGCTTGTTTGCCGAGGTGGAAAAAAACTATAATGAGCTGAAAGCATTGGTTGCTCCCCTTTCATCTGCACCGAGCGTTATCAGCGAACTGAAGAATGGTTCGGCATGGTATGTTCCGGGAGGGAAAAGCACCTCCGCACGGATTTATGCGGATGCCGGGGCAAATTATGTGTTTGCCAATGACGAGCATAGCGGTTCTGTTCCCCTAGCCTTCGAAACCGTGTTTGACAAAGGGCAGAATGCAGACTTTTGGCTCATCAAATATAATCAGGCCATTGACAAGACTTATAAGGAATTGGAGCAGGACTATGCTCCATACACCGGTTTCCGCGCATTCAAGGAACGCAACATTTATGGATGCAACACAGGGAAGGTAGACTTTTACGAAGATTCCCCTTTCCATCCCGACCGGTTGCTGAAAGATTTGATAAAAATATTCCATCCTACGCTTTTAGAAGGGTATGAATTAAAATATTTCACTAAATTAGCGGAGTGATTTTGAAGAATAAAGGAACGAAATACGGTATCATACTGCTCCTCCTCATCCTTGCATTGACAGGAGCCAACCTGTTGTTCGGTTCGGTAAACATCCCTGCCGAGGCGGTGTGGCATATCCTTACAGGCAATGAAGTAGAAAAGGCGAGTTGGAGTTTTATTGTCTGGGAATCCCGCCTGCCGCAAGCGGTTACGGCTTTACTCTGTGGAATGGCGTTAGCCTCATCGGGACTGATGTTGCAAACGACTTTCAATAATCCCCTGGCCGATCCTTCCATCTTGGGCATCAGTTCAGGGGCAAGTCTGGGGGTTGCTTTGGTCATGCTGGCAGGTGCAGGAACAATCACCGCCGGCGTATTTACTTTATCCGGTTTTATTTCCGTCATTATCGGAGCGTTTATAGGATCCATGCTGGTGATGGGAATCATTCTATTCTTCTCCACTTTGATAAAAAACAGCATTATGCTGCTCATTATAGGTATCATGATAGGGTATATCACTTCATCTGCCATCTCCCTACTCAACTTTTTCTCCACGGCAGAAGGAGTACATTCCTACATGATTTGGGGAATGGGAAACTTTGGAGGAGTATCTTTACAACAGCTTCCCTTTTTCTCTCTGGTTACAGCGACAGGGCTGCTGATTACCATACTCTTGATAAAACCTCTGAATGCCTTGCTGCTAGGCACACGCTATGCCGAAAACCTAGGAATTAACATTCGCCGTACACGCAACCTGCTGCTTATCGCCACCGGAATACTGACAGCAATAACAACTGCTTTTTGCGGTCCGATTTCTTTCATCGGACTGGCTGTACCTCATATCGCCCGTCTGATGTTGGGAACATCCAATCATAATTCCTTGCTGCCCGTCACTATGCTGACCGGCGGAGTGATTGCACTAGTTTGTAACTTTATCTGTATTTTGCCGGGCGAAACAGGTATCATTCCGCTAAACGCCGTCACCCCGGTCATTGGTGCGCCCATTATTATTTATGTCATTGTGAACCAACGTAAAATCCAGTATTTCAACTGATGGAAAAGCAAGCTGTTATCACCGCAACAGACCTATGTATAGGTTATCGCACCCATAAAGAAGAGAAGAAAGTGCACGAACACCTTTCTTTCGAGCTTTACCCAGGAGAACTGACCAGTCTGCTTGGAGCCAACGGAGCCGGAAAATCGACGTTACTTCGTACATTATCCGCCTCACAACCCTCTTTAGCCGGAGATTTACAATTACTGGACAAACCTTTACAACACTATTCGGAAAAAGAACGTTCCCGTACCATTGGCGTGGTTTTGACGGACAAGACCCAAGCAGGAGGATTGACCGTGTATGAACTGGTAGCTTTGGGACGCCAGCCGCACACGGGGTTCTTCGGAAGATTGCACCGGCATGACCATGCCATCATTCAAGAAGCCCTAAATGCCGTAGGAATCACTCACAAAGCACAAAGTTATACAGCCGAACTTTCGGACGGAGAGAGACAGAAAGTAATGATAGCCAAAGCATTGGTACAAGAATGTCCACTGATTATTCTGGATGAGCCAACCGCCTTTCTGGATGTAGTAAGCCGGATAGAAATCATGACTTTACTGCACAGACTGGCCGTGGAACAAAACAAGGCTATTCTGCTATCAACCCATGATATAGAACAAGCTCTAGTCCTGTCGGACAAGCTTTGGCTGTTGTCTAAAGAGAAAGGATTGCAATGTGGAGTGACGGAAGATATGATTCTAAGCCATCAGATGGACAACTTATTCTCACACAGTAATATCCGGTTCGATTATGATCACGGCATCTACTATCCAACCGTGAATGGAAAGCAGGAAATAACGGTGGAAGCGACAGATGAAACCTTGCTGCACTGGACTATCAACGCACTGAACCGTCACGGATATACTTGTCTGCAAGCCAAAAACGCTCCTGCCGGTCTGCCCCATCTACAAGTCATCGCCCCTGATGCCTTGTACCTCACCCGGGACGGGAAACATCGGACATTCACTTCGTTCGGAAAGTTGCTGGAAGAAATAAAATAAAGACACGCATCAATCATTCCGAATTATGCACAGTATCTTTCTGTAAATCAACGACATGCTGTGCAAATATATTCTAAATTCCCCTGAAACGGTTTGCCATTCTCCGCTGCCAAATTCTACTTGACGTATATTGGTTGTTCTAATCCCTGTGTCATAGTTGCGGTTGCTTCCTTGCAGGGGAGCGTCATAAGGCGTATTTTTGTCCATCTGCATTTGTTGCTTCACTCGAGTGAAGAGGCGATTTCACTTAGGTGAACAGCCGTTTCTGCCTAGGTGAAACAGTTGCTTCACCCGGGTGAAATATCAAATGGAACGGAGTGAAAATATGATAGGAATAGGCTCTTGTTACATACGTAACAGGATTCGATAGCCGGAAGCATACCACCGATTGAGGGGGATTTGAGAAACCTTCACACAGAAAGTGGTTAGTAATGAGCATGTTGCTGTGACGGAACTTTTTTGTTCTTCATGTAAATGAACCCAAAGTAACTATTCAATCCGCCCCCACGGTGAACCATTGGATAGTTACTTTGGACTTTTGGCCCCCTCTCTTATCAGAATTTCTAAAAGCTATTCTCTCATCAAATAGCCTTTGAAACTTTCAAAGTCTTTTTCCATCGGAATACTTTGTTTAGTTCCTTTCATAAACTCTTGCAGTTTGGTGGGAATCTCCACTTTGTCACCAATGATACCTTCCACAGTTTCCAGGAATTTAGCCGGATGTGCCGTTTCTAGAAAAATACCCGTCTCGCAGGGGAACAATCCTTCGGATAAAGCACGATAACCGCAGGCTCCATGCGGATCGAGCAAGTAACCGGTTTCCCGATATACCTCACCCACCGTTTCACGAATCTGTTCATCCGTATAAGTCGCACCAGAGATATCCGCTGTTATGGCAGCATGACTGTTATCATACAATGCCAGTACACGGGCAAAATTACTTGGATCTCCCACATCCATTGCATTGGCAATAGTAGCAATGGAAGGACGAGGGTTGTATTTTCCGGTCTGCAAGTATTGGTAGAAAATATCATTCCGGTTATTGGCTGCAATAAAACGCTTGACAGGCAAGCCCATGCGTTTACCAAATAGTCCGGCGGTGATATTACCAAAGTTTCCGCTAGGTACGCATACTACCAGATGATCCGCTTTTCCTTCTTTCTTTAACTGCGCGTAGGCATAGAAGTAATAAAATGCCTGTGGCAGGAAACGAGCCACATTGATGGAGTTGGCAGAAGTCAACTTCATGTGTGCATTCAAGTCAGCATCCATAAACGCATTCTTAACCAATGCCTGGCAGTCATCAAAAGTACCGTCCACTTCTAGCGCTGTAATATTCTGACCCAGAGTCGTGAACTGCTTTTCCTGAATTTCACTGACTTTTCCTTTCGGATAAAGCACATACACATGAATACCTTCCACTCCGAGGAAGCCATTGGCTACAGCACTACCGGTATCCCCCGAAGTCGCAACCAGTACATTCACCTGCTTTTGCCCTTCTTTTTTAATGAAGTAGCCCAACAAACGGGCCATGAAACGTCCACCTACATCTTTAAATGCCAATGTGGGACCATGAAACAGTTCCAAAGAGTAAATATTATCTTTTACCTTTACGGCAGGAACATCAAAACTCAATGTATCATAAACTATCTGCTTCAGTGTTTCAGCAGGAACATCCTCACCGAAGAAAGCATCGGCCACGCGATAAGCAATTTCCTGAAACGACAGATTCTCAATCTGATCATAAAACTCTTGCGGCAATGGCTTGATGGCCTCGGGCATATACAAACCTTTGTCAGAAGCCAGTCCCTTCACTACAGCTTCTTCCAAAGAAGCATCGGGAGCCTGGTGATTCGTACTGTAATATTTCATAGTAAACAATTTTTCAATGTGTTAATGTGCTAATGTGCCAAGGGCTTTACATGGAGGATTGCCATTGGGGCAAATTAGCAAACTGCCACATTATTTTTTCATAAATTCATTCATAAACTCATCTTCTTTCAATATTCCATAACTGCCTTCCACACATGCCACTTCATCAAAGGTCTGCACACAGTCCGGTTCTATACCGGGATAATAGATAAGGAAAGGCACAGGTTCGGCCGTATGGGTACGGAGTTCGCAAGGCGTAGGATGATCCGGAAGCACGGCGATAGCCACAGGCTCATCCCAATCCTTCACTGCTTCATAAATAGGTCCTACAGCACGTTTATCCAGATTTTCAATAGTAAACTGCTTCAACTTAAAATCTCCTTCGTGACCGGCCTCATCACTGGCCTCAATATGCAGATACACAAAGTCGTCCGTCTTCAATGCTTCCAATGCCGCAGCAACCTTATTCTCATAATTCGTATTATATAAACCGGTAGCCCCCTCTACAGCAATACGGCGTAATCCTGCATAATGTCCTATGCCATTGATTAAGTCCACCGCTGAAATAACAGATCCTTTCTGTATGGCCGGATACTTCTCGAAAAGAGGTTCCATCTGCGGACGATAGCCCGGACTCCAAGGCCAGATACTATTAGCAGGATCTTTGCCTTCGGCTATACGTTTTTGATTAATCGGATGATCTGCCAATAATTTCTGAGAAGCCAGGATAAGATTATTAATCAATCCGGCCGTTTCCTGCGCCTCCGGTACTTCCGCCTTCACCATGAGCGGACGGAAAGGCTGCAAAGGTACATCATGGGGTGGGGTGCAGTCCAATTGTTTATTTCCCCCTTTTATCACCAACAAATGGCGATATTGTACACCGGTATAGAAATGAATCCGGTCAGAACCCAATTTTTCTTCCAAATATTTAACCAGCACATCAGCTTCTTCGGTAGTGATATGTCCGGCGGAGTGATTTTTTATCTTCCCATCTTCGATGCAGATAATATTACAACGCATAGCCATATCGCCCGGTTGCAACTCCACCCCGATGCTTGCTGCTTCCAACGGCCCACGACCTTCGTACACTTTCGGTAAATTATAGCCCATAACAGACATATTCGCCACTTCACTACCCGGATGAAATCCGGGAGCGACTGTAATCAATCTCCCGGTACGTCCCATAGCAGCCAATTTATCCATATAGGGTGTACTGGAGTATTGCAGCAATGTTTTGTTTCCTAGTGATTCAGCAGGCCAGTCGGCCATACCATCACCTAAAATAATAATATGTTTCATAAGCCTAAATATTAGCGATGCTCATGATATCGGCAAATACTCCGGCGGCAGTCACACTGGCACCGGCCCCATATCCTTGTATCATCATCGGATATTCTTTGTATCGCTCGGTTGTAAGCAGAATTATATTATTGCTGCCTTCCAAGCCATAGAACGGATGTTTACTGTCTACTTCCTGCAAAGACACACTGCCTTTCCCATTTTCCAGTTTGGCTACAAAACGCCAACGTTTGTTTTCATCCTCCAGCTTTTGACGACGTGATTCAAAATCCGCGTCCAAAGAAGGTACTTTCTTCCAGAATTCCTCCAATGAGCCTGCAAAGAAATCATTCGGTACAAAAAGATGTTTTTCCACGTCTTCCTGTTCCAATTTATATCCGGCTTCACGAGCCAGAATAACCAATTTGCGGATTACATCCTTGCCACTCAGGTCAATACGCGGATCGGGTTCCGAGTAGCGCTCTTCCTGTGCCATTTTTATGGTCTTACTGAAAGGAATATCCGCACTTATTTTATTAAAGATATAATTCAACGTACCGCTCAATACCGCCTCTATTTTCAAGATCTTGTCTCCACTGTTTATCAAGTCATTAATTGTGTTGATAATGGGAAGCCCTGCTCCTACATTGGTTTCAAACAAGAATTTCACACCGCGACGACGGGCTATTTGTTTCAGTTCACTATAAACGGAGTATTCGGAAGAAGCAGCAATTTTGTTGGCTGCTACCACCGAAATATTATTCATCAGAAAATCTTTATATAAGGATGCAACTTCTGCACTGGCTGTACAATCCACAAACACAGAGTTGAATATATTCATACCTATAATCTCGTCATGCAACACCTGGGTGGACGAAGGCATTCCTTTCTCTGCCAACTCTTCCTTATACTGTGACAAGTCTACGCCTGCACGGGTAAACAACGCATGATGTCCATCGGCTATACCTACCACTTTTAGTTTCAAACCGCGTTCCTGCATCAACTTTTGTTGCTGACAACGGATTTGCTCTATCAAACTGCCTCCTACCGTACCTGTACCGCAGATAAAAAGGTTCAGCACCTGATATTCGGACAAGAAGAACGAATCATGAATCACATTCAATGATTTGCGCAGTGACTTGGATTCTACCACGAAAGAGATATTGGTTTCTGAAGCACCTTGCGCACAAGCAATCACACTAATGCCGTTACGGCCTAAAGTCCCGAACAACTTACCGGCGATGCCTGGTGTATGTTTCATGTTCTCACCGACAATAGCAATGGTGGCCAAATTCATTTCGGCAACTACCGGACTGATTTCCCCCATTTCTATTTCTTTGGAGAATTCCTCATTCAGCACTTCACAAGCTAGCGCCGCATCTTGATTACGCACACCGATAGAAGTACTGTTCTCGGAAGATGCCTGCGATACCATAAACACGCTGATTCCGTTTTGTGCCAATGCTTTAAAAATTCGGAAATTCACTCCGATCACTCCCACCATTCCCAGGCCGGTAACCGTAATCAAACTCGTATCATTGATGGATGAAATACCTTTAATGGCTTTAGAACCGGAATTAACTTCCTGCTTTATGATAGTTCCCTCGCCTTGAGGATTGAACGTATTCTTAATCAGAATAGGGATATTCTTATGACATACCGGATAAATAGTCGGTGGATAAACCACTTTCGCTCCAAAGTTACAAAGCTCCATCGCTTCCACATAGCTCAACTCATTAATGGTATAGGCCGTACTGATTACACGCGGATCCGCCGTCATGAAACCATCCACATCCGTCCATATTTCCAAGCTATCCGCATTCAGTGCCGCAGCTATGACAGAAGCGGTATAATCTGAACCGCCACGTCCCAAATTAGTCACTTCACCACTGTTCTTATCAGTAGAAATAAATCCGGGAACCAATGCCACTTCCGGTAATTTCTGAAAAGCTTCTTTAACCAAGCAAGTAGTCAATTCGGAATCTAGAATATGCTTGGCATGTTTTTTTTCAGTCTTAATGAAGTTGCGTGAATCATACCATACCGCACCCTTTATCAACGAAGCTACAATAATAGACGACAAGCGCTCACCATAACTTACAATAGTAGCCGACGTTTTAGACGACAAGTCCTTTATCAGATAAATTCCCTGAAAAATATCCTTCAGCTCACTCAACAATTCGTTGACCTTATCCAATAAAACAGTACGCTCATTACCTGCCGGAATTACGGTATATACCATTTCAATATGACGATTCACAATTTCACGATATTCTTTCTCGTATGCGGAATCCCCATTGGCAGCCATCTGCGAAGTATTGATTAACTTGTCAGTAATACCACCCAAAGCTGATACAACTACGATTACAGGCTCTTCAACTGCCTCTACTATCTGTTTGACACTTAAAATGCTGTTCACGGAACCTACGGATGTTCCGCCGAATTTCATAACTTTCATGCAATTATCTATTTTTGTCCCAGCTTCTTTTGTCATTCTGCCCTTCTCACCATTTCAAGTCCGGTAAAGAATCTACTTTCGTTTCACTCAGCATGACAACGAAAAGAAACTGTTTCTGTTTACACTAAAAAAATAAAATTAAAAGCTTGTTTTGCTTACGTCCGTAAGCGTGTATCACGTAGAAACACATATACTATCCTTAACCCCGAGGGGTCATTGTTGTGGATGTGGACATTGTAGTTGTCATGTGCCCCATCCCTAATGTGGTGGTTGTATGGAGATAGTACATCGTCATTTTATAACTGTTCTTCTTCTGTTTTTTATTTGAACGATGCAAATATAAAAACAATTTCCTACAATCTATCACAATTTCCCATTTTTTTGCGATAAAATATAAGAATACTTTTTATTAAGGCAGAAATAAGACAAAATAGCGGTGAAAAAGAAGGAAAAACAGGAGGATTCACCACAGATTACACAGATTCACACAGATTTAGTTGACCCAACTCTTTAGTATCAATCGTCATAATCCGTGTGAACCGTTATAAATCCACATAATCTGTGAATCTGTGTAATCTATGGTGAAACTATCCCCCGTCAGAAATTATAAGCAACACCTACCCCCAATATTTCTTTGAACTGAACTTTCGCCCCTCTTTTAGTTCCATCCTCTTCAAAAGTCTTCACATCATTATCATATTTCAAAGTCGTATTGATGGTGGCGGACAAAAACTTATTAATTTTCATGCTGATCAATACATCCCAATTTACATCCACATTACCAAACTGGCTACTGTAAGGAGTAAAGAAATCGGCTGTTGTAATCATGCTCACATTTTCCATAAGTGGCATCTCGGCCCTGCCTTTCAGATAAGCGCCGCATTCTATTTTGAAACGATCTCCCGGATCCACACCAAAAGCTCCTATCTCCGAAAGATAATCATCTTCCACAAAAGTCATTTTTGCAGAAACCGGAGAAAGAAAAACAGAATAGTTACTCTTAGGGCGATACTCCATACCTAATGAGATATTAGAATAAGCCGGTGCAAAGAAGTTCGAGATATAGTGAGTCTTGTCCGGATAGTTGTATCCTTTGGCAAATTGTGTATTCAAGTCTCCCATTAAAGTATAATACCATACATTATTAGTGGAATATCCTAATTGGGTAGAAAGGCCTATTTTATCGGTAGTCTTTCTCATTCCCTGCGATTTTGTTTTGGACAGGCCATAATCCAATATCAGGTTAGTCACCCATAGCCAGTTTCCATTTTTATGAGTCAACGAACCATTCAGGTAAGCGTTTCCCGATAAGGCATTCTCACCACCGGCCGACCAGTTAGTCATGGCGGTTTGTGACAAATTCAGACCGGTAACACCATTCAGTACCCATGCCCCTTCCTTATATCCTTTATCATCGGTTTGAGCATATATGCCGGTTGACATAACGGCAAGTAATATTAAAAAGAATATACGCTTCATTTCAGTTTTATTTTTTAGTTCTTTAATTTATAAGACGTCTTAATAACTAAAACGGAATAATCTTTCCATTTGTTCAGGTATTTTTCATTTCGATAAGAAAGCAGCCTTGAAAAGCCTGAAACATCCAGCTACTTCTGAAAAGAGAAAAAACCTTTAATACTTTTTTATCTGACCCCTTATTGGTATGCAGAACTATTTCCTTACCTTTGTACAAATTCAGCCTCAAGTTGTGCTGTTTTAATTATCCCGTAAGAATATGGCAAAGGAAAAAACTGTATATGTATGCACCAACTGTGGGCAGGATTCACCCAAATGGGTAGGGAAATGTCCGTCTTGCGGTGCATGGAACACATACGTAGAAGAAGTTGTACGCAAGGAACCTGCAAATAAAAGACCGGTATCCGGTCTGGAACCCGTAAAAAGCAAGCCTGTCACACTGAATGACATAACCGGAGGAGACGAGCCTCGAATTGATATGCAAGACGAAGAGCTGAACCGGGTATTGGGAGGTGGCTTAGTACCGGGCTCACTCGTTTTACTGGGTGGTGAACCGGGGATAGGCAAATCTACCTTGGTGTTGCAAACCGTACTTCATCTGCCTGACAGAAAAGTATTGTATATTTCGGGAGAAGAAAGTGCACGACAATTAAAACTACGTGCAGACCGTATCCCGCATAATTCTTCCGACTGCCTGATCGTCTGTGAAACTTCATTGGAGCAGATTTATATACATATAAAGAATACACAACCCGATCTCGTCATCATCGACTCTATTCAAACCATCTCCACTGAAACAATAGACTCTTCTCCCGGCAGTTTAGTACAGGTGCGTGAATGTTCCGCCTCTATTTTGAAATTTGCCAAAGAAACAAATACGCCGGTCATCTTAATCGGCCATATCAATAAAGAAGGAAGCATTGCCGGACCGAAAGTACTGGAACATATTGTAGACACCGTATTGCAATTTGAAGGTGACCAACATTATATGTACCGCATTCTTCGCAGCATCAAGAACCGTTTCGGAAGCACTGCCGAACTGGGCATTTATGAAATGCGACAAAATGGTTTGCGCCAAGTGAGTAACCCGTCCGAACTGTTGCTTAGCCAAGACCATGACGGAATGAGTGGAGTCGCTATCGCCTCTGCCATAGAAGGTGTCCGTCCTTTCTTAATTGAAACACAAGCCTTAGTCAGTTCGGCTGTATATGGAAATCCGCAACGTTCTGCCACCGGATTTGATTTACGACGTATGAATATGCTTCTGGCAGTACTCGAAAAACGGGTAGGATTCAAACTGGCACAAAAAGATGTCTTTTTAAACATTGCGGGTGGATTGAAAGTGAATGATCCGGCCATCGACCTGTCTGTCATCAGTGCCATTCTATCCAGCAATATGGATACAGAGGTAGAACGCGATACCTGCATGGCCGGAGAAGTGGGACTAAGTGGTGAAATCCGACCTGTAAACCGTATTGAACAGCGAATCGGAGAAGCGGAAAAGTTAGGCTTTAAACGAATCCTTATACCAAAACATAATTTACAAGGAATGGATACATCAAAATTGAAAATAGAAATTATTCCGGTCAGAAAAGTGGAAGAAGCATTCCGGGCCTTGTTTGGATAAAAATCTATTTTCCCTTTTAAGACTTAATTTGAAGAATGATATAAAATGACAAAAGATAAATCTCACACCCCTACCTGCGTAGATTGCGGCACACAGAACTGCAAGTTCAAAGAGCGCACCTACCCCGAATTTTGCCTGACAACCCATTTGGAACAAGAAGACTTGGAATGGGCATTGAAACGATATAACGAAAACCACAACGTAATGGTGGCCAGTGCCGAAGTGGAATATGAAGGTTATTGCCGGTTAACCCGTGTGGAAGAAATCATGACTTTTGCACGAAAGATGGGATATCAAAAAATAGGAATTGCTTATTGTATCGGGTTGGTAAATGAAGCCCGTATTTTTGCCCGTATCCTCCGTGCTAACGGCTTTGAGGTTTACTCAGTAATCTGCAAAGTAGCCGGAGCAGCCAAATCCTCTATTGGAATCCCCAAAGAATGTGAGAATATCGGTGCTGCTATGTGTAACCCTATCCTGCAGGCACGTCTTCTCAACCAAGCACATACAGAGTTAAATGTGGTGATCGGACTGTGCGTAGGACATGACAGCCTGTTCTACAAATACTCTAATGCCTATACTACAACTTTGGTGACCAAAGACCGTGTGACAGGACACAATCCTGCCGCCGCATTATATACCGCCAATTCCTATTATCGCAAAAAATTAATGCCGGAAGGCGAATAACCTAAACAAGAACCATGATACAAGAATTTCAAATAAGAGTCTTGCCTGAACAGGCAGCTAATGAACAGTCACTGAAACAATTCATCGGACGTGACAAGGGATTGGATATACGTACCATCCATGCCCTTCGTATCCTGAAAAGAAGCATAGACGCACGTCAGCGTACTATCTATGTAAACCTGAAAGTGCGTCTGTACATCAATGAAGTTCCGCAGGACGAGGAATTTATCCGCACTATATACAATAAGGTAGAAGGAAAGCCACAAGTCATAGTTGTAGGAGCAGGTCCGGGCGGACTGTTTGCAGCTTTACGATTAATAGAGTTAGGACTTCGGCCTGTCGTAGTGGAACGAGGAAAAAATGTACGCGATAGAAAAATAGATATCGCCCGTATCAGCCGTGAGCACAAAGTTGACTCCGAAAGTAATTATAGTTTCGGAGAAGGAGGAGCAGGAGCCTATTCAGATGGTAAGCTCTATACCCGAAGCAAAAAGCGGGGTAATGTAGACAAAATTCTGAATGTATTCTGTCAACATGGTGCCAGTACCTCCATTTTGGTAGATGCCCATCCGCACATCGGTACGGACAAGTTGCCGCGCGTGATTGAAAACATGCGGAATACCATCATAGAATGTGGAGGTGAAGTGCATTTCGAAACACGAATGGATTCCCTTATCATAGAAAAAAACAAAATCACAGGTATAGAGACAAATACCGGAAAGACTTTCAAAGGACCTGTTATTCTGGCTACCGGACACTCCGCACGGGATGTATATCAGTGGTTGTATGATAATGGTGTAGAAATGGAAGCCAAAGGTATTGCGGTAGGAGTACGTCTGGAACACCCGTCCATGCTGATTGACCAGATACAATATCATAATAAAAACGGACGTGGAAAGTATCTGCCTGCCGCCGAATATAGCTTTGTGACACAAGCAGAAGGACGTGGAGTCTATAGTTTTTGTATGTGTCCGGGAGGATTCGTAGTTCCCGCCGCAAGCGGTCCGCATCAAATTGTAGTAAACGGCATGAGTCCCAGCAACCGTGGCTCCAAATGGAGCAATTCCGGAATGGTAGTAGAAATCAGACCGGAAGACCTGTCGGACAATAGTCTTTTTACAGAAGAATTAAAAACGAAAAGTGAAGAATTAAAAGCCACGAATAAAAATAATGGTCAATGGACTACCGGCCATTGTCCATTAACCATGATGTATTTTCAAGAGGCATTAGAAGCCACCTGCTGGCAACAAGGCAATATGCGCCAAACCGCACCCTCACAACGAATGATGGACTTCACCCGCAAAAAACTAAGCTATGATTTACCTGACAGTTCGTATAGTCCGGGATTAGTTTCCTCTCCTCTGCATTTTTGGATGCCCACATTCATCACCAGCCGTTTGATCAAAGGCTTCCAACAATTTGGGAAAAGCAGTCATGGCTTTCTGACCAATGAAGCAGCGATGATTGGTGTCGAAACACGCACATCGGCTCCGGTACGGATTCTGCGAGATAACGAGACACTGCAACACGTCACTATCAACGGGTTATTTCCTTGTGGAGAAGGGGCAGGTTATGCCGGCGGAATTGTTTCAGCAGGTATTGATGGAGAAAGATGTGCGGAAGCCGTTGCCACTTATTTAGGTATAGAGGAGGATTGAATCTGTCCGAAAATGATTTACTGTATACATTTGGGCGCATTAAATGCGCCCCTACAGTAAATAAATGATTTGCGATATTATTTTATTATTCTTTCTTATTGGAAGTAAAGTCTTCTTTTATCAGCTTGCACCAATCAGCAATACGTTTACTGGTCAATTGAGCCTGATTTTCTTGGTCAATTACCAAACCGCAGAATTTTTCACCACGTACTGCCCTCGATTGGTTGAAGGTATATCCGTCTGTCGAAGTAAAACCTACCAACTCAGCCCCCGCCTTTTGAAAAGCATCTGCTAAAATCCCCATTCCATCCACAAAATTATCAGGATAGTTCTTCTGATCCCCCAAACCGAATATTGCTACTTTCTTTCCCTTTAAATCCAACGACTCCAATTCGGGAACCAGTTCGTCCCAATAAGTAGGAAGTTCACCATCAAACCAAGTTGACGCTCCCACTATCATATTGTCATACGCTTGAAAATCATTCTGCCAAGCCTTTTCTATCAAAACGACTTCTATTACTTTCACTCCTCCCAAATCTTCCCGAATCTTTTCAGCTATATGGGAAGTCTTGGCTGCATTCATTGCATAAAATAATCCTATTGTTTTCATAATTCTTTTTTATTCACCACAGATTAACACGGACAACATATAAAACAGTCCATGTAACCTGTGGACATTTGATTAATATTCCAGCAGTGTCCTGGCTGCATCATAAATTTTATCCTCAGTAGGTAAAATAGCCTTTTCCAATATAGGATGGAAACCTACAGGAGTGAAAACAGAACCTACACGCTGTACAGGAGCATCCAGATAACGGAACAGCTCCGTACCAATTCCGGCAGCAATTTCAGCTCCGAAACCAGAGAAAACTTTATCCTCATGAACCACCAAAGCCTTACTTGTTTTCTTCACTGACGCATAAATAGTTTCTTTATCCAGTGGAATAAGCGAGCGAAGATCAATCACTTCCACACTCCACCCCTCTTGAGCCAAGCGTTCAGCCACATTCAAACAGAAATGAGTTGTATTTCCATACGTTATCATACTTAAATCTGTACCTTCACGGCGGATACGCGCCTTCCCAAAAGGAACCTCAAAATCTTCGGGTACTACGGAAGAAGCCTCTACTGAATTATACAAGGCCTTCGGTTCAAGATATAAAGTAAACCCACGAGAGCGCATCGCAGTACGAAGCAACCCGGCCGCATCATCGGCAAAAGAAGGGCAAACAATCCGGGCCCCCGGCAAAGTAGCTAATGCACCCTCTATATTTTGAGAATGATAAAGTCCACCACCAATATATCCACCCGAGGCCAGACGTAATACAATATTGGGAACAAACTTCCCATTGCTACGCCAGTATTCATGAGTACACTCTACATATTGCTCCACAGCAGGCCAGAAATAATCGGCAAATTCAGCTCCTTCAATAACGACATGTATCTTAGGATCGAAACGACACATGCCATTTGCCGTACCCACAATATAGTCCTCTGCTATAGGAGCATTAAACACGCGGGCATCCCCAAACTCCTGCTGCATTCCTTTAGTAATATTGAATACTCCACCTTTCTCTTTATTCGCTACATCCTGCCCATAAATGAAAGTATCCGGATTATGGCGGAATTCCTCTTTCAACGTTTCGTTGATAGCAGTTACCATAAAGGCCTTCTCACCATTTTCTTCTTGATGAAGTCCCTCTTTATACTTTTCCGGTATATAAGGATCGGGCAAAACATAATCAAAGATACTTTTCGGATCAGGATCAGGCGCTGCAAGTGCTTTCCGGTTAGCAACCGACAGTTCTTTCTTTGCCGCTGTTTCTATCTGTTGCAACTCTTCTTCCGTAAGACGTTTGTAACGCAACAGCATCCGGCGGAATTTCATCAAAGGATCAGCCTCTTTTACATAAGCCAATTCGTTTTCATCCCGATACAACGTCTGTTTATCTGAATTAGAATGGGAACCAATACGGACACAATTGGCATGTACAATAACAGGAGTACGATGGGCTATGGCAAATTCACGGGCTTCACTCATGGCATTCATCGAGTCGAACACATCTTTGCCATTACAATGAATAATCTTCAGATTCTTAAAACCGGAAAAATTATCAGCATACTTCCGGGCAACTGTCTGATCCTTTTTGGGAACAGAGATACCGTACCCATTATCCTGCCATACAAATATCACAGGAAGACCTTCCCTACTGGCCCCGTTAATCGCCTCGTAAACATATCCTTCCGAAGAAGCAGACTCTCCATGCGAAGTGATCGCCACCCCCTTATGTCCATAATACACCATGGCACGCGCCACTCCGGCAGCATGAAGGTCATGCGTTCCGGTAGCGGACGACACATTTTCTATATGCCATTCGGGTTTAGCAAAGTGGTTGGACATATGACGTCCTCCACTGCCGGGATCAGTTGCTTTCGAAATGCCATTCAATATCAATTCCTCCACACTCATGCCTGCCGAAAGCACGGTCAGCATATCGCGATAGTATGGAAAAAGGAAGTCCTCTCCTTTGGTAAAGACTTGACCTACGGCCAATTGGATTCCGTCATGCCCCGCATAAGGCGCATGATAGGACCAACCCAATGATTGCAACAGATAAGACGGAGCTTTTTCATCAAGCGCACGTCCCAATACCATCAAATGATACCACTTTTTCAACGTTTCGGTATCAGTGGTCTTTATATCATATTTTTTCATTATATTATTTTTTTACTGTGATGAATGGTTATTCTTTCCAATTTTCCAGATAATCTTTTATCGCATAGAGGAATTGCCCCCCTAACATACCATCCACCACCCGATGATCGTATGACAAAGAAAGATACATTTTATGACGGACAGCAATCACATCGCCTTCAGAAGTTTCAATAACTGCCGGCTTCTTTTCGATATATCCCACACCGAGAATGGCAACCTGCGGCTGATTGATTATAGGAGTACCAAACAAAGACTTGAAAGTTCCAAAATTGGTAATCGTAAACGTACCACCCGAAATGTCATCCGACATCAGTTTATTATCACGCGCTTTCACCGCCAGAGTATCAATGGTCACAGCCAAACCATTCAAATTCAACCTGTCGGCATCATGTATCACCGGAACAATCAGATTTCCATCATTCAGTGAAACAGCAATACCGACATTGATATGCTTTTTAAACAGGATATTATAACCGTCTACAGATACATTTACCTGCGGATAGGCAACCAATGCCTTCGTTACGGCTTCGGTTATGGCAGGCATATAAGTCAATTTGACTCCTTCACGACGGAAAAAAGCCTCTTTATTCTTATCACGCCATTTCACGAGTTTGGTCACATCCACTTCTACCACATTCGTAACATGAGGAGAGGTATGTTTAGACATAACCATGTGATCGGCAATCATTTTCCGGACACGATCCATTTCTTTCACTTCCACGCCTTCTTGCGAACCGGAAACTGGGGGTGTTAAAGAGGAAGCCGATGATGGCGCAGTTGGAGAAGTCCGGACAGAAACAGCCTCAACAGATTGGGCGGATGCAGATACAGGTTCAGTTACGGTTATGTTACCTTGTTCCTTTATAGTAATATAAGCTTTTATATCTTTTTTACTCAGACGCCCTTCATATCCTGTCCCTTGAATACGATCCAATTCCTCTTTCGAAATATGTGCAGCCTGAGCCAGCTGAAGTACAATGGGGGAATACCAACGCTCTTCTTCTGTTTTAGCCGCTATTGCCTTAGGAACTTCCTTTACTTCCTGAACAGATGTTACAGATGGTACATGGGAGGACGTTTCTTCTGCTTGCGGTACATTTCGCTCTTCTACAAGAGCCTCTCCTATTCCTTCATCACTATCTATATCTACAATTGCTACTACTGTACCTACAGGTACGGTATCTCCTTCTTTAAATAATATCCCGATCACCTTGCCTTCTACGGGAGATGGAATTTCAGCACTGACCTTTGCTGTATTCACTTCGAACAAGACATCGTCCTCTTGGACAGTATCACCCACTTTTACCGACCAGGATATAATGGTTCCTTCAGTAATACTTTCGCCTAGCTTAGGCATTTTTATTTCAAATCTTGACATATTGATAATTTTATTTTTTTAATCCTTTTATATGAACAACAAGCCACTGAAAAAGAAAGTTTTAACTTAAATCTTTTTTAAAGTGACCCGATGATGTATCCAATCCTCATTAGCATATTTTTCTACTTTCAGCAACTCGATTGCCGCCAAATCCTTTCGGGAAAAATGATAAATGCTATTCTTTTCATCTTCTATCAAGAAGTAATGAAACAAAAGATGAATAAACCGTTTGATATTCACCGAAACATCCAAAAAACAATTGAGATTGGCCACTTTACTAGGTACAGACGGTACGGCACGGATATTCTTTAATCCGGGAATCGACTCCAATTCATCAGACTTCCCCTTCAACACTGTATGAAGTACATCCAAGTTTGCAGAAAATAACAAAGTACAATGATACATCACACGGTTTTTATGAATACATTGCGCACTGCCCGATATTTTCTTTCCATCCAGATAAATCCCCAAACGCTCATCCGTATAGGCCGTGACTCCCATCGTTTCCAGAAAACCAACAATACGCTGCAAATAGTCTTCAAACAGGGATTGCGATGTCGTTTCTATAAAAGTAAGATTAATATTTCCCTTATCATGGTAAACTGCACCACCTCCCGAAAACCTACGAGCCAAACGAATGCCCTTCTCTATCCTGTAATCCTCATTCACCTCGGCACGAACAGACTGATTCTTGCCCATGACCACGGAAGGTTCCGACTGCCAAATTACAAAATAATCCCCCTGTGTCTGCTTTAAAAGATACTCCTCCACTGCCAAATTGAAATAAACATCCGTACAGCGGTTATCTATGCAAAACATTATGCAAAAAGTGTTTCGTGATAAATCTCGCCTACCGTAGGATGTGGAAATACCGTTTTTTGAAATTCTTCTACAGTATATCCATATTGAACGGCAATCCCCGCTACAACGATTATTTCCGAAGCAGGATTTCCCAACAAATGGCAACCTATAATGCGGTCTTCCTCATCCAAAATCAATTTGCAAAGCCCGTTCCCTGTTTCATTTTCTGCCACGAAACGCCCCGAATAAGCCATCGGTAATTTCTGTACATGATAGCTGGTCCCTGATGCTTTCAGCTCCTCTTCCGTTTTTCCCACTCCGGCCAGTTCAGGATTCGTATATACCACCCCCGGTACACAATGATAATTCATCCGGTCCTCCACTCCCAGAATATGATTAATGGCAACTTCGCTTTCACGAATAGCCGTATGAGCCAACATGGAGTATCCGGTTATATCTCCACAAGCATAGACTTTAGGATGGGAAGTAAGCATGTGTTCATCCACTTTTACACCGTTACGCACCATTTCCACTTTTAGTTTATCCAGTCCCACTTGGTTTAGATTCGCTTTTCTGCCTACACTTACCAGAACCTTATCCGCTTCAATCAGTGACAATTTACCGGCTTTTTCTATGGTAACTCCTGCCGGACTGACTTCAATCACTTTAGAATTCAATTGGAAGTTAATCCCTCGCTTCTGATACTCTGTACGTAACATCGCACTGGTTTCCTTGTCCATAGCCCCTAATATTTCAGGCATCATCTCAATGACACTCACCTTTACCCCCATACTATTAAAGAAAGAAGCAAATTCCATTCCAATTACTCCGCCACCAATAATAGCCAGCGATTTAGGTAATACAACCATTTCCAAAGCCTCTTTGGAAGTCCAGTAGTCTATTTCCGACAAGCCTTTAATGGGTGGAATCACGGTATCCGAACCTGTACAAACCAACAGATAAATCACTTCATATTTTTCTCCTCCGGCTAAAATTTGAATCAGTCCATTATCTTCTCCGGTTATAACCGCTTCTTTTTCTATCAATTCGGCTCCATAAGATTTCACAGTCTGTTTTACACCTCCGGTCAGTTTCTTGACCACTTTATCTTTACGGTCTATTATTTTCTCCAAATTGAAGCTGATTCCATCCGGTACAGCAATTCCATATTTTGCCGCACCTTTTGCATTATCCAATAATTTTGCTGAATACAAAAGAGTTTTCGTAGGGATACATCCTTCATTCAAACAAACACCTCCCATGGCTTTCTTTTCAAAAATCACAGTTTTCAATCCTCCGGCAGCAGCTCTTTCCGCAGCCGTATATCCGGCAGGTCCCCCACCGATTATCGCTATATCATATTTCATATTGTTAAGGTTTTAAGCTTTATATACTCTAACAACAAATAAGTGAGGGACTTAGTTGTCCAAAAGAAGATTTCTTCATCTTTATGAACCTATTTTTTCTAAAAGATATGTATCTTTGCACCAAAGAAAGCATTATGCATCATCCCGAAATAGCCATAGTAGATCCAAATACCCTTACTTGTCTGGGGTTAAAAAACATTTTGGAAGATATCATTCCAATGGCTACTATCCGTGTATTCCATTCGTTTGGTGAGTTGACGGATGACACACCGGACATGTATGCCCACTATTTTATTTCTGCCCAAATCTATTTTGAACATACTTCCTTCTTTTTACTTCGTAAACCAAAAACAATTGTATTAGCAGGAGGTGACAACCAACCTCAATTATCCGGTATCCCCAAGCTGAATATCTACCAAGATGAAGGTTCTTTGATAAAAGACATCCATCAATTACGCCAATATGGACATCAGGCAAGAAAACAAGCAGTAGATAAAGCAATGCATATAGAAAAAACAGAACATGAATTGTCTATCCGGGAAATAGAAGTATTGATACTTATCACCAAAGGACTTATCAATAAGGAAATAGCAGACAAACTTCATATCAGCCTGACCACTGTCATCTCCCACCGTAAGAATATTACCGAAAAACTGGGTATCAAATCTGTATCCGGGCTAACTGTCTATGCTGTGATGAACGGTTACATTGAGGCAGACAGAATATAAAATCCTCATTTATTAGGATTGCACACATATCAGGTTTACCGTTACTTTGCAGCCGGAATCATTCTCCATCATGGATTATACAGAGTGGAATGTATAAATTTTCCGCCTGGTAGAAACCTGTAACAACTCTGGTCATCCGTGATGTATCAAATAAAACCAAACAATAAATATGAGAAAAAACATTTTATTCATTACATCCTGCCTGCTGGCTACAACAACTTTTGCGGAAAATATCAACACGCTGCCTAAGGACACTACGAAAGTCATTGATATAGAAGAGGTGGTGGTTATCGCTTCACCTAAAGAAACCGGAAAATTAAGGGAACTCCCTACAGCCGTATCTTTACTCTCCCAAAAAGATATGCAAGCAAACCAAATCACAACTTTAAAGAACGTGAGTTCACTGGTACCCAATTTCTTTATGCCCGACTATGGTTCAAGACTCACCTCAGCTATTTATATCCGGGGAATCGGTTCGCGTATCAACACTCCTGCGGTAGGTTTGTATGTGGACAATATCCCTTACATTGACAAATCTGCATTTGATTTCAATTTTTATGATATAGAACGTATTGATATTCTTCGCGGTCCACAAGGAACCTTGTACGGACGCAATACCATGGGGGGATTAATCAAAGTACATACCCGCTCTCCATTCTCCTATCAGGGAACAGACGTAAAACTGAGTTATGGAACAAAAAGTAACTACCGCAGTGCTTCATTAACCCATTACCATCGTTGGAGTGACTGTTTTGCTTTCTCCGCCGGTGGTTATTATGAGGGCTCAGACGGATTCTTCCGCAATTCTCTTAATGGGAAAAAAGTAGATAATATGGAAGCGGGAGGCGGACGAATACATGCTATCTGGCTGCCTTCAGAAAACCTAAAACTAGACTTTACCATAGGCTATGATTATAGTGACGAAGGAGGATACCCTTATTACTATACAGGAGCTATAGACGGATACGACAAAGAGAATGAAAAATATAAAAACTACACAGGGAAGATTTCATACGATCAGGATTGTACTTATCGCCGTGGACTGTTCAATACCGGTTTGAATATTGAATACCAGGCACAAAAGTTTATCTTAAGCGCTGTTACTGGATTTCAGAATTTAAATGACCGTATGTTTATGGACCAGGATTTCCTGCCTGTCAGCATTTATACTATTGAGCAGAAGCAACGTCTGAATACCATCAGTGAAGAGATTACTTTTAAAAGCAAAAACAACAAGCGCTGGCAATGGGTTACAGGAGTTAGTGGTTTTTATCAATGGCTACATACCACCGGTCCGGTAAACTTCATGGAGGACGGAGTGACCGATATGATCGAAGGAAACATCAACAATACTTTCAAGAAAATTCATTTAGACAATCCCCGTACCCCTGAAATGAGTCTGGACGTTTTGAACAACCGTATCCGCGTAAGTGGAAGTTTTGACACACCGGTATTCAGCACCGCACTGTACCACCAATCTACATTCAATGACCTGTTTGTGAAAGGCCTTTCAGTAACAGCAGGTTTGCGTTTGGAATATGAAAAAATGTCTATGAATTATTTCTCGGATAGTAATATCGATTTCGATTTCTTTCTTAAAATGGCAATGCCTCCCCTTAATATTCCATTCAGAAATTTGAATGCCGCACCGCTATTGGAAGGAAAAGAAAAAAACGACTATGTACAGCTACTTCCCAAACTAGCTTTTAAATACGATTTCAGCCCTGCAAACAATATGTATGTAAGCATAACCAAAGGATATCGTTCCGGAGGGTATAACGTACAGATGTTTTCAGAACTGATACAAAGTGACATGCAACAAAAAATGATTGAAGCCATACTAAACAAGGCACCAGAATCTATGGCAGGTATGATAGAAGGAATGATCAAGCAACACATGCCCAACTACGGAAAAGAATTGAACGTACAAGAAACAACAGTCTACAAGCCCGAGTACAGCTGGAATTACGAAGTGGGATCACATCTCAGTTTGTTCAACGGCAAACTGAAGACCGACCTTGCCGCATTCTACATGGATACCCACGACCAACAAATCGCCAAATTTGTCAATAGTGGCTTGGGACGAATGATGGTCAATGCCGGTAGTAGCGAAAGTTATGGAGTAGAGGCCAGCTTTCTGGCATCTATCAACAAAAACCTGAATATGAATGTAAGTTATGGATATACTCATTCCACATTCAAAAAATATGACGGAGGTACTACATCATCAGAAGAGCAAATTGATTATAGCGGCAATTATGTACCATTTGTTCCCCGCCATACCATGAATGCAGGCGCAAATTATAGTTTCTTTTTCGATAAAAGCAATTGGATGCAAAGCCTGACTTTAGGCATGAGCTATACCGGAGCAGGAAAAATTTATTGGACTGAAAAAAACAATGTCTCACAAAGTTTTTACGGAACACTGAACGGGCGCATTTCTTTGCAGACAGAAGCTTTACAGATAGATGTATGGGGACGTAATTTAACCAACAAGGATTATACAACCTTCTATTTTGAAACCATGCATAGAGGATTCGAACAAAAAAGCAGACCTTTACAACTGGGGGTGGATATACGTTATCACTTCTAACCATTCTTGCAAAAATAAAAAGGGGGTTCTTCGCAGAACTCCCTTTCTGTTTCCACATTTACCAAATCAAATTTATTTTCTGTCACACTAAGAAAAGTAAGAACTTTATTATTGCTGCAAATGAAGCGAATAGCTCCTAAAACAAACCTATTCGTTTGAGTGTATGTACATAGAGAAAATGCTGTTTACTATAGAAAACTGCTTGAGTCTTTGTTAAAAGAAGCAAACAATAAAATTATTCATTGACAGCGCCGCAATGAGGACACACTCCTTTATTCTTCATCTTCGCCCCGCAATTTCCACAACTGAATTTATACCGAGAGGCGTGCTTTATACGATTAAATGACCATACAGCATATACCAATAAACATGGATAACCCAAATAGTAGTACGTAGTAAATGTAAAAAACAAATATAGAAAGATGCAGCAGGACATCAATCCCAACAAATAAAAACATGCAGCTTCAATATGTGTCTGATGAAACAAATCATCTAAAGTAGCCAACCCCACAAGAATAATTCCCCAAATATTAAACATGAAAAGAGAAAGAATAAAAGGCAAGCTAAAAGGATTCAAAGAAGGATTATAATAAAACTGCTCCCAAGTTCCTGGAACAAAATGCTGAATACTAGCATAAAGCGTAGCTGCGGTAGCTACCAACCAAGAAAGAACTGTAGGAAAAACGCTATCAATATCATTCAACCAAATTAATTGCAGCTTCTGGCGACGAATAGCCCTATGGACATACCAAATACCGAAAAAGCCTAATATGATAAAGAAAGCGATGGTATGAGAATTACTGAAAAAATGAATAAACTGTGACACTGAATCCACAGGGACTACTTTCTCCAACAATTCCTTTTCATGTACCCATCCCATTGTTTCCTGATCCCGTGCGACCTTCACCCATACAGAATCCACACTATCAGCAGGTTGTATCATAAACTCCGCTACCACCAGCCGTTCTCCTTTAAAAACAGGAAGCACATCAACCAATGGTAGTTGCTGTAACATAAGCGAATCTGAAGTAACCTCAAAATTACTGTTTAATGTATAATGCCGTTCCACCAAATAATTGACAGAATCCCTTGTCTTTTGCGGCATATCCTCACTCGAAGTAACAGGTGAAGGATATTGGCAAGCCATCAAAATAGCCAATACCAAAAACAGTAATCCGATGTACTTACTTTTCAGCATAGACTTTCATCTGACAATTCTTACAATCAAACTCTAAACGGAAACGCCTGTTATCCGAGCTAACCAGATAATAAGGTTCCTTATAAGGAGAACGCACTTTATGCCAAGAGGGACACCATCCCATACTATAACGCAAACAATGCTTGCAAAACATCAATACTGCTTCTTCTGCCGGAGCCTTTTCATAAGCCGGAGCAATACGCTGCACACCATGATTCCTATAGAAGGAAACAGCATCAGCATTCATCACATTTCCCAAATAAGTCAATTCATTCACAGGAAAAGCATGATGCGTTCGAGGCAACTTGTAAATTTCCTGCCGATAGTTAATACGGCGCACTTCCAGCAGTTTCTCTATTCCCTTACGGCGAAGTTCGGCAAGCATAGAAGCCGGAATAAACCAATTGTCCGACCAGTCAATCACTATATCTGATACTTCAAATGGAGTATTTCCTAACTTTCCAAGTTGTGTACGCAAGTTATCTTCCTGCAGAGTACGGGCACGTTCCTGCTCCCTTTCCAGCACCACACTGACACTGTTATCATCTTCATCAGTCAGAGACAGAGTAAAGCCCCGATTATTCTCAGCCAATTTTAAAATGACAGCAATTTTCCTTTCGGCTGATTTACGCGACATCAACCTCTCAAATTCCTGATCAAAATTACGATAAAGTATCGTACGGGGCTTTATCCGAGGCATCTCCTGAGGAAATAATTTATTATTCTCCACCCGGTTTATGCGAAATCCCTGCAACTTACCAGTCTCATCCAAAAAACAAACACCATCTCCATTATTAAAAGACTTGATTCCGGCTACGGTAAGATAATTACCACGAATTTCCTTCACTGTTCCCATCTCCTCCCCTAAAGACTTGGGAGTATCAAAAGAAAAAATATCCTTATTCCTGTCAAAAAGAAAATAATTAGTAAAACCACGACTGAAACTCTTATCCAATTGAGGTTTGAACTCTAATTTCACTTCTCCCGATGAAGCACGGATATACTCTTTACGACGTTTGAAAATAGTATCCAGCTTCTGGCGATAGTAAGCTGTTACATTTTTAACGTAAGATACATCCTTCAAACGTCCCTCTATTTTCAGGGAAGAAGCTCCGGCATCCAGCAATTGCTCCAACTCTTCGCTCTGATTCAAATCTTTCAGAGACAATAGATGCTTATTCCTTACTATAGATTTACCGTCCGCGTCTATCATATCAAAAGCAAGGCGACAGAACTGGGCACATTCCCCCCGGTTGGCACTACGCCCAAAACAAGCCTGACTAACATAACATTGTCCACTATAGCTTACACACAAAGCACCATGTACAAATACCTCCAAAGGCACATCAGGACAAGCATGATGGATATTTTCTATTTCAACAAGAGAAAGTTCACGAGCCAATACCACCTGACGGAAACCTGCCTCAGCCAGGAATCTTACTTTTTGAGAAGTACGATTATCCATCTGCGTACTGGCATGTAACGGTATAGGTGGCAGATTCAATTCCAACAATCCCATATCCTGCACTATCAAAGCATCCACTCCGGCACGGTATAAATCCCAAATCATTTTTTCCGTATCTTTCAGTTCCTCATCCTTCAGAATCGTATTCACAGTCACATAGATACGGACATTATATACATGAGCGTACCGCACCAACTCAGCAATATCCTCCAATGAATTCCCCGCAGCCGCACGTGCTCCGAAACGGGGAGCACCAATATAAATGGCATCAGCACCGTGATCAACAGCTGCAATACCGCACTCCAGATTTTTAGCAGGAGCTAATAATTCTATTTTTCGTTGTCTGATCATCGTATCTCGTTTATATCAAACGGGGTTTCCTGATATACATAATAGTTCAACCAATTAGAAAACAACAAATTGGCATGTCCGCGCCAACGCACCACCGGGGCATTGTCCGGATTATCGTCCTTATAATAATTTACAGGCATTTCAATAGGCAACCCTTTCCCCAAATCACGCTTATATTCCGTATCAAGCGTATAAGGAGAATACTCCGAATGCCCGGTAATAAAGAATTCACGCCCATTACGAGCCATAGCCATATAAACCCCAGACTCATCAGACTCAGCTATCAAAGCCAACTCTTTTACTTTCAGAATATCCTCACGGTGTATTTCGGTATGACGGCTATGTGGTACAAAAAACTCATCATCAAAACCACGGAATATGGGCAATCCCTGTACATTGATATGATGGCGGAAAATACCAAACATTTTTTGTTTCAGCGGATATTTGGGAACTCCATAGAAATGATAAAGCCCGGCTTGGGCCGCCCAACAAATATAGAGAGTTGAGGTAACATGAGTACGCGCCCAATCAAAAATAGTAGTAATCTCATTCCAATAATTCACATCCTCATACGGCATCTGCTCTACCGGAGCCCCCGTAATAATCATCCCGTCATATTTCTCGCCACGCATCAAATCAAAGTCATGATAGAATGCTTTCATATGTTCCACCGGCGTATTTTTCGATGTATGGCTTTTCAACTTCATAAATGATATTTCCAACTGCAAGGGAGTGTTGGAAAGCAAACGTACCAAATCCGTTTCTGTCGTTATCTTCAACGGCATCAAATTCAATATCACGATTTTTAACGGACGAATATCCTGTGCACTGGCACGTGAATTGTCTATGACGAAGATATTTTCCTCCTTCAGCAATTCAATAGCAGGTAGTTTATCGGGTAAATTTAACGGCATTTTCTTATCTGTTAATTAGTTGTAAGTGCAAAATTAAAAAAATCCCGCCAAATCTCCTTACTAAACGATCTTTTGGACTAAATTATTTCCTTTCTTGATCGTTTTCAATCAACAAACCTTGATTATTTTTAGATTTTCACTCATATCTTCACAACTTCTGTCTTGATCCCACTTTTCCCTTCCTTCATTTTATTTATTAACTCACCTTTTTCTCAGAAAAAAGAGGACGAACTTATATCCATAATCAAAAAAGATTAATTATCTTTGAGCGCAAAAATAAAAAATATCCTTATTATTAATGTGAAATATAATTAAGTTTCAAGTAGTTGACTCAAGAAACAACCTATATTTTTAAATTTTAATCTTTAAATTCAAAAAGTATGAGAACCTTTAAATCATTGATGATAAGCTTATGTATGGGTACAACCCTATGCATGTGTTTACCACAAACCACGACAGCACAAACCGTAAGTTCAGGAGATTCCTGGAAATGGGACAAAGGAACCATTGTGATTGACACTCCTGAACGTCCGTCCGGCCAGAAAAGTGTATTAGGCTTAACCATCCCGAAAATGGAAGTAGTCCGCGTAGGATTTGTCGGATTGGGAATGCGAGGTCCCGGAGCCGTAGAGCGCTTCACTTATATTCCCGGCACACAAATTGTGGCACTTTGTGATTATGAAGCATCTCGTGCAGAAAAATGTCAGGATATCCTAAAGAAAGCATCTATGCCGAAAGCTGCCATTTATTCCGGAGAAAAGGGATATGAAGAATTATGTAAACGTACAGACATAGATTTAGTTTATATCGCCGCAGACTGGTTGCATCATTTCCCCGTAGCAAAATGCGCATTGGAAAACGGTAAAAATGTAGCTATTGAAGTTCCCTCGGCCATGAACCTGCAAGAATGCTGGGATTTAATCAACCTGAGTGAAAAAACCCGCAAGCATTGCATGATTCTTGAGAACTGTTGCTATGACTGGTTTGAGATGAATACACTGAATATGGCACAACAAGGTGTATTTGGCGAAATAATCCGTGCCCAAGGAGCCTACATTCACAATTTAAGCCCGTTCTGGGATCATTATTGGAAAAACGGCAAAGAAGACAAACTAGGATGGCGTTTAGATTATAACATGAAACACCGGGGTGATGTATATGCCACTCACGGCTTGGGTCCTGTAGCACAAGCATTGGATATCCATCGTGGTGACCGTATAACCACTTTAGTAGCTATGGACACCAAATCTGTTGTTGGTAAAGATTTAGTGGAGAAGAGAACCGGCGAAGAATGTAAAGAATTCCGCAACGGAGACCATACCACCACCCTGCTTCGCACAGCAAATGGGAAAGTTATTGAAATCCAACATAATGTAATGACTCCCCAACCTTACAACCGCTTGTACCAACTGACAGGAAGCAAAGGGTTTGCCAATAAATATCCCGTTGAAGGATATGCTTTGGATGCAGCACAACTGACCGCATCGGGCGTGCAACCCAAAGTAGACGATTTGAACTCTCACGGATTCTTACCCCAGGCAGAAATGGAAGCGCTTATTGAGAAATACCAGCATCCTATTTTAAAGAAATATGGTGAAATGGCAAAAGAAGTCGGCGGCCACGGCGGTATGGACTTCATCATGGATAGCCGTCTGGTATATTGTCTGCAAAACGGACTGCCTTTGGACATGGATGTATATGACTTGGCCGAATGGTGCTGTCTGGCCGAACTGGGAGCTATCTCTATGGACAACGGCTGTGCGGCAGTAGCCTTCCCGGACTTCACACGAGGTGAATGGAACGTGACCAAAGGTTACAAACATGCATACGCTTCACCCGAAGACGAAAACGCAAGCATGGAAAAAGCAAAGGCTTTCACCGCTAAACTGAAAGAGCAGGGAGCGAAAGAATGGGCGAAAGAAGCCAAGAAAAAAAAGAAATAAATAGAAATAAACAAGAAAAAATGTGTCGGAAGTCACTCTGTCATAAAAGGTAGCCCAATTCTTCCGGCACATTTTTTTATGCCATTCTGAACGACAATCGTTTCCAGCTTTTATTGAAAATCAAAAAAAGGACGTAACCGGCATTCTTCGATTTCTAGCCAAAGTACTTCGGCTTTAAGGAGAGTATCATCATAGGACGATTCAGCCAACCTGGGAAACCAACTGACAGACCATCTGGCGGACGGATATAATGTGAAACTGGAGGAAATAGAAACCTTATCGGCAACATTGATCAGCCGGAAGATTACGGACAAAAAAAAACACAATCCGCTTCGGTACATTTTTGACAGCGACAGTCTGCTTTTTTAAATGAAAAAGCAGGATAACACGGATATAGTTTGTTGACTATCCGTACCATCCTGCCATCCGTTTTTACCCTATCTGCGTTAAAAGAACAGACTGTCAGCTTTACAGATTATTCTTGTAAATGTTCGCCATCACCTTCTGGTATTGATTCTCAATCTGCATATACGCCTGGAGATTCTTATAAATATTTTCCGTTTCCACAAAATATTCAATCAATGAAATTTGTCCCTCGGTCAATGCTTGCTTCAATAAATCCAGCGAACGGTACATCAAAGGAACATCATACGCATTCATGGCATCCTTCAACTGCTGCATCTCATTGAAGAGAGACATCAGAGAAGCTTCAACCTGATCTTTAGCATTTTCTTGCATCAATTGTGCGCTGATAGCCTGTGCCTTGGCTATCTTTACCTTTTTACGATTCTGAAACAAAGGCAAGGAGCCCCCTACCACAAAACCATTCATCGAAACCGCATCATCCGTGTTACGGCGAAAACCGGCTTCCAGTTTCGGCAACCATCCTTGACGGTCTACCGAAACCTGCTTCTCGGCGGCACGGGCAGTGGCGACGGCGGCCTGCAAGTCAAGGTCTGATGCCATCACTTCATCCCGCATGACATTGTAATCATTGATTTCCTGTATGGCAGGGTATGTGGTTTCAGCAAATTCTAAAGGCATGTTGCCGTTCATGGCAAGCAGAGATTGCAAGGCAGTGCGGTGGGCTGCGCTGTTTTGGGCAACTTCCGTCTGCACATTCATACGTTCCATTTTGATTTTATTGACTTCCAATATGTTCGCATCACCGGTAGTCAGACGCTTTTCATAAAGTGCCTGTAATTCATCTGCATTTTTCATACGGATATCCATCAATGTTTTTTCCTGATTCAACAGAATAAGGTCTAGACAGAGATTCTTCGCATTCAGCAAAATATCTCGGCGAGCAGCCTGTTGTTGCTTGTCCACCGCTTCGTTCTGCAAAGTAGCCTGCCGATTGCGGACAATATACTGAGTAGGGAAATCAAAACCTTGTGAAGCGACAAGTTCCGTACCGTGCCCCCCTTCGGCACCATTACTGTAAAAAGAACTGTAGCTCACTGTAGGGTCAGGCAAATTGTTGTTTGTCCGGTTTTCCATCTTGGTTGCATCGGCTGCATGTTTCTGCGCCTTGAGCTCTTTATTATTCTGCTCGATGCTTTTCAAAATGTGCTCAATACTCTGGGCCTGCGCCAGCAAGGGAGAGCAGAAGGCTATTATAAATAAGATTCGTTTCATATATTTCTATTATTTCTTCTTTCGATTCATCAGTTCATAAACAATCGGAATAATGAAAGCGTTCAAGAAAGTCGATGTCAAAAGACCTCCCAGAATAACTTTCGCCATCGGACTTTGTATCTCATTACCCGGCAAATCGCCACGGAATGCCAAAGGTATCAAAGCCAGCGCGGAAGACAATGCAGTCATCAGGATAGGGTTCAAACGGTCTAACGAACCGTGAAGAATGCTTTCTTTCAAATCCATACCTTCTTCGCGCAACGTATTGTAATGACTTATCAACAACATACCATTACGGGTAGCAATACCAAACAACGAGATAAAACCGATAATAGCCGGAATGCTTATCTCACCCGTTGTTATCATCAATGCAAATACCCCACCAATCAACGCCAAAGGCAAATTCAACAAAATGACTCCACTTTGGGCTGCATTCTTAAACTGGGTATAAAGCAACAGGAAGATAACTACGATACTCATAAACGAAGTAAGCATCAGCGTACGGCTGGCCGCCTGCTCGCTTTCAAACTGACCGCCATATTCCACATGATATCCTTCGGGAAGCTTGATTTGCGCATCAATCCGTTCCTGTATATCATTCACCACGCTGCGCAAATCACGGCCGCTGGTATTGGCTGAAATCACAATCTTACGCTTCACGTTCTCACGGCTGATGGTATTCGGTCCCATGGCAGAAATCACATCGGCTACATAGTTGACAGGGATTTTCTGACCGTCACCGGTATCAATCATCAGGTTACGCACTTTCTCCATCTCATCACGCACCTCGTCCTTGGTACGGACAATAAGATTAAACGCTTTGCCTTCTTCATATACCTGCGAAACAACTTCACCTGCCATGTTTACAGATACAAATTCGGCAAAGTCCGGCAAAGAAATACCGAATTTGGCAAGCATCTCGCGTTTGGGAACAATCTTGAGCTGCGGACGTTCGATTTGTTGTTCCACATTCAAGTCGGCAATACCCTCCACGCTACTGATAGCATCCTTTATCTGATTACCGATGGCAAACATCTTGTTCAAATCGTTACCAAACAGTTTGATGGCAATGTTGGCCTTGGTACCCGAAAGCATAGCATCGATGCGGTGGCTGATAGGCTGGCCTATTTCGATATTCGCACCGGTAATGGTAGATAACTTGGCACGCACATCGGCTACCAGTTCCTGACGGGAACGGTCTTTCAATTCAAACGGAGCCTCAATTTCACTCACGTTAACCCCTAGTGCATGCTCATCCAGTTCGGCACGTCCCGTTTTACGGGCTACAGTCTGTATTTCGGGAATAGACATCAGCAACTCTTCCGCACGGTGTCCCATTTTGTCCGATTCTGCCAAAGAAATTCCCGGCAATGAACTGATATTAATGGTGAACGAACCTTCATTGAAAGATGGCAGAAAACTACGTCCTAATGCAAAAAACATAACCAATGCCACCGCAAACAGTCCACCTGTAAAACCCAATACTACGGATTTATGATTCAAGGACCATAACAAGGTATTGCGGTAATGCTTTTTCATCCATACGGCTACAAATGCCTCTTTGGGTAATCCTTTACTTTTATTATTACCTAACAGATAGCTGCACAGTACCGGAGTCAGTGTCAAAGCCACTACCGTAGAAGCAAACAACGCCACAATAAAGGCAATGCCCAGCGGAACCAGCATACGACCTTCCATTCCTGTCAGGAAGAACAAAGGAACAAAACTGACTACAATAATCAAGGTAGAGTTCAAGATAGGCATACGCACTTCTTTCGAAGCATTGAACACGACTTCAATCACGCTTTTACGTTCCCCTTCGGGCAACAAGCGGTTCTCGCGCAGATGTTTCCATACATTTTCCACATCCACAATAGCATCATCCACCAACGAACCAATGGCAATAGCCATACCACCCAAACTCATGGTATTGATGGTGAGCCCCATATAGTGAAGAGTCAATATAGAAACAATCAATGACAACGGAAGAGTTACCAATGAAATAACCGTGGTACGTACATTGGCAAGGAACAGGAAGAGAACAATCACCACAAAAATAGCACCTTCATACAACGAATCCTTCACATTGCCGATAGAACTTTCAATAAAACGGCTCTGACGGAAAATATCTGTAGAAACGTGCACATCAGCCGGAAGATTCTTCTGCAAATCCTTCAATGCGGCTTCTAATTGCTCTGTCAGTTCAATAGTCCCAGTCTTGGGTTGTTTGGTAACGGTCAGCAGTACGGCAGGTTTTCCTCTCTCCGAAGCAGTACCTAGTTTTGGTTCCTGCGAACCGATCTTCACATCGGCAATATCCTCCAATGTAACGGGCACCCCTTCCACCGTCTTAATAACGGAACGTGACAACTGAGCCACATCATGGCTGGAAAGCACCCCACGAACAATATATTCGTTTCCATATTCATAAATCACTCCGCCATTGGCATTCTGATTCATGTTACGGGTAACGTTCATCACCTCCGCCAACGTAACATTGTAATGTTTCATGCGGGCAGGGTCAAGCAACACCTGATATTCCTTGATATCACCTCCTAGCACGGCAACCTGTGCCACACCTCCCGTAGAAAGCAGGCGCGGACGGATAGTCCAGTCTGCCAGTGTACGGAGATCGAGCATGGAAGTAGTATCCGAAGTCAGACCGATAATCAGCAATTCACCTAAAATAGAGGATTGAGGTCCCATGGTAGGTTTACCTACATTCTCGGGCAATTCCTCGCTGACCAAGGACAATTTCTCACTAACAATCTGACGGGCCAGATAGATATCAGTATCCCATTCAAATTCCACCCACACAACGGAAAAGCCATTGGTGGAAGATGAACGCACCCGGCGCACATTGGTCGCACCATTCACAGCAGTTTCTACAGGGAAGGTTACCAATTGTTCCACCTCTTCGGCAGCCATACCATTCGCTTCAGTCATAATCACTACAGTCGGCGCATTCAAATCGGGGAACACATCGACTTCCGTATGAAAAGCCGTGTAAGTACCGCCAATAAGCAGCAAAACCGACGCCACCAGAACCAATATACGGTTTTGAAGGGAAAAATGTATAATTTTATTTAGCATAGGGCGGCTTGATTAATGTTCATGACTATGAGCCGGAATCGCATTGCTGGCCGATGCTAATTTCACCTGATAGGCTCCTTTTGTTACCACACGGTCACCGGCTTTTAACCCCGTAAGAATCTGAACTTCCTTTCCGTCACTAGCCCCCAAAGTCACTTCCTGTTTCTTATACCCTTCTTCATCCAATTGCAGATAAATAAAATACAAGCCCTGTTCTTCGGTCAATGCTGTAACAGGTAAGGCCAGCACATCGGGCATTTCCGACGAGAGCAGATACACCTCCACATACGAACCGGGAATCACATCTCCCCGATTATCAAATTCGAAAGTAACAGGTACATAGAAAGAAGTACCACCGGATGCTTTACCATAAGAAAGCAGATGCCCTTTCAACTCACCCAACTCATATACCTTATTATCGTATGGAGTCTTGAAGTTTGCCGACTGGATGCTATGCAGATAACCATAATATTTCTCGGAAACATCTGCACGAAGGAACAGACGACGGTTCTGAGTGATACTCACCAAAGGCTGGCCTACCGACACATAATCACCTTCCTTCACCAGACAATTCTTGATATAGCCACCTAAAGGAGCTGTAACGGACACACCTGTCTTGGTCTGGTTCTTTGAAATAGCCTCGTATGCCAATAATGCATTTTCATAACTCTCCTTAATGGCATTGAAATCTTTCTGTGATATTATCTGACTTTTTACCAACTTGGCGGCACGTTCATATTCTTTTTTGGCGGTTTCATATGCGATACGGGTACGTTTTACAGGGTCTCCGTCCGGCATATTCTCAGCAGAGATATTCAGAATGGGAGCCCCCTTGCTCACACTCATACCGTCCGTTACCGGATGGCGGAAAGAAACCACACCGGCTACATTGGCAACTACTACGCTTTCATCACCTTGTGCCGCCTGTACCTGTCCGCTGGTCGTTATTACCTGACGGAATGATTTAGGCTGGATTATTTCCGATTCTACTCCAGCTGCTTTCGCTTTTTCCGGAGCCAGGATTATCTCATCGGAATGTCCGGCTGCCATCTCTGCCTCGTGGTTATGTCCTTCGTGGTTTTCACTCGCATGATCGTGTTCCTCATGCTCGTGATCATGGCCTTCATGATCATGATTATGTGCTTTTTCCGTTTCATGACTATGCCCCTCATGGTCATGTTCCGATTTACTGTTGCAAGAGCCTAAAAGAAATAATCCCAAGACTCCCATAAAGATAAGTTTCTTCATGATGATATAATTTGTTCTTACTTTTTTATTAAATACAAAATTAGCGTAAAGAAAATGCAACAAAGTTGCGGATAAAAAGATAAACTTTCTATCTGTTAAGCAAGAACATCGCAAGGAGGAGCACGCAACCCCTTTACGTGGGGAAGACACGTAGAATGCAGTTTTTCTAAATAGTAATTATAAGGTAATGTGTTGTGTTCTGTCAACTGCAATGAAAGCGCCAATACATCCGTTACCGTATATAGCAACAAACAAAACGAATAATCAGGAGAAACACTGTCCTGAGCCCGATCCGGAGTTACACTTTTAAACTTGGTCACGCATCCGGCATTACATGTATGATTCTCATCGGAACTATTATGCTGCTGATGCTGTACAGAACATTGACAGCCGCACAAAGTCATATCATGCTGCAAGCAAAGGATTTCCCGGTGATGATGATGAGGCAGAACAGATGCAGTCAACATGATTATGCTGACCAACATTAATACCCATGCTATATATCGTCTCCGTTTCATCGGGCACAAAAATAGGTGTTTATCATGTAAATTCCAAAAAGAAAGCATGATAAATGCCAAATTATCAGCAATTACCATGCTTTTTATTATCTTTTATGTATAAAGCTTACCAAATAGAGACACGTTTTTCAGGAGCCAAATACATAGGATCCCCCTCTTTAATGCCAAAAGCATCATACCATGCACCAATTTGAGGGAGTGCTCCGTTCACACGCCATCTGCCCAATGAATGTGGATCAGACTTTGTTTGCAAACGAATCTGCTCGTCGCGGATATTGCCAGCCCACACTCCGGCGTATGACAAGAAGAAGCGCTGTTCCGGAGTAAATCCGTCTTCTACTGGTAGCGGAGCATCTTTTGTCGCATTCTTGAACGCTTGGAAAGAAACCTGCAAACCACCATGGTCGGCTATATTCTCACCTAAAGTCAAAGAACCGTTGGCATTGAGTCCCGGCAAAACCTGAATGCTATCAAAGAAATTCACCATTACCTGAGCACGTTCTTCAAAACGTTTGGCATCTTCGGCTGTCCACCAATCTTTCAAATTACCATCCTTATCGAACTGACGTCCCTGATCATCGAATCCATGAGTCATTTCATGACCGATAACCACGCCAATAGCTCCATAATTAAATGCATCATCAGCATTCATGTCAAAAAACGGATATTGAAGAATACCTGCCGGAAAACAAATCTCATTCGTGGTCGGATTATAATATGCATTGACAGTCTGCGGAGTCATTCCCCATTCATCTCTGTCAACCGGCTTGCCTGCCTTGGACAACATATAATCCAGTTCGAATTCTGTAGCACGCTTCACATTGGCCCAATAAGAATCTTTTTCAATATTCAAACCGGTATAATCCCTCCACTTATCAGGATAGCCTACCTTTACATAAAAAGAATTCAACTTCTCAATAGCTTTAATCTTTGTGCTGTCACCCATCCATTCCAAATTCCGGATACGTTCTCCCAATGCGGTCTGCAGATTCTTTACCAACTGCACCATACGTTCTTTTGCGGCTGCCGGAAAATATTTCTCCACATACATCTGACCTACCGCTTCACCCAGTACCCCATTCACAGTACTTACGGCACGCTTCCAACGAGGTTGGTTAGCCTGTTTACCGGATAGTGTTTTTCCATAAAAATCAAAGTTTTGTGCTACCAAATCATCACTCAAGTAACCGGCAGCCCTGTCTATCAGATTCCATTGCATATAAGCGATCTGATTTTCAACCGGCAAGCTATTGATAATTTTCTCAACCTCTTTAATCGGCTCCACTTGAGAAACACTCAGTTCAGTCACCCCTTTCACGCCTATACCATTCAAGAAAGCATCCCAGTCAATGCCCGGAATCTCTTTCTTTAATTCATCCAAAGACATTTTATGATAATTGGCCGCAGGGTTACGCTGTTCCACCGCACTGAAAGAAGCTTTCGCAATACGGGTTTCGATATCCATTACAGCCTCCATTTTCTTTTTAGCGGCAGCCTCATCAAAACCAGCCAATTGGAACATCTTTACAATATGTTCTTTATACTTATTACGGATATTGGTAGTCACATCATCATTGTCCAAATAATATTCTCTTTCACCCAGACTGATACCCCCTTGATACAATTGAAACAAATTGCTCTTGCTGTCCATGATATCGGCACCCACATAGAAACTGAAATAAGGGAATACACCGCTATGAGCCAGTTCCGCCATCAAAGGAACTATTTCCGATTTATCCTTCACTGAAGCAATCTTTTCCAAATCAGCTTGAATAGGAGTTACTCCATCCGCATTCAGTTTCACACTATCCATAGCCAGATTATAGATATCCCCTATTTTCTGACCTATTGTACCTTGCGCATTCTGTCCGGCAGCAATTTCCACAATCAATCCTTTCAGTTGTTCCCGGTTATTTTCGGCAAGCATATCGAATGAGCCAAAACGGGAATATTCATTGGTCAGAGGGTGTTTCTTCATCCATCCGCCACAAGCATACTGATAAAAATCAGCTCCTTGAACAGCCGTAGTGTCCAAATTTGTCAAGTCTATACCCGAAGTCATGACGGCTTCCTTTTTACTGTCGCATCCGGCAGCTACTGCCAGAGCCAATACAGCCATTGGTAAATAATGTTTTGCTTTCATTTGTTCTATATATATGATACATATTAACTTCCCTGCATCTCTTCTAATTCCATAGAAACGGCCTCCCATTCTTCTACCGTCTGATCCAAGTCCTTTTTCAGTTTCTGATGCTTTTCATACAAAGCCATATCCGATGCACCTTCGGGAGTAGCCATATCGGCTTCCACCCCGCTAATCTCAGTTTCCAGCTTTTCTATTTTTTGTTCACAATCCGCAATTCGTTTCTCCAATTTACGAATTTTCTTATTCAATTCCTTTTGCGCCTCATAAGATAATTTGTTCTCACTGACCGTTTCGGGTTCTTCCTTTTTAGTGGCAGACACAGTAGGAGAAGCCGAAAGCTGCAACTCATTCAGACTCTCTATTTTCTTTTTCTGTAAAAAATCATAAATGCCGCCAATGTGTTCTTTTACTACTCCACCTCCAAATTCATAAACTTTGGTCACCAGTCCATCCAAGAACTCACGGTCATGAGAAACAACAATCACCGTTCCATCAAATTCCTTGATAGCTTCTTTCAATACATCCTTTGAGCGCATATCCAGATGGTTGGTAGGTTCGTCCAAAATAAGGAAATTCACCGGTTCTAACAAAAGTTTTATCATGGCAAGACGACTCCGCTCCCCACCCGACAGTACCTTTACTTTTTTATCAGAAGCCTCGCCTCCAAACATGAATGCTCCCAGAATATCACGAATTTTTAAACGAATATCCCCTTTTGCCACATAATCAATCGTATCAAAAACACTCAGATTTTCATCCAGCATCTGAGCCTGATTCTGAGCAAAATAACCAATCTGTACGTTGTGCCCGATGGTCAGTTTACCTTCGTATGGGATTTCGTCCATTATACATTTCACCAAAGTGGACTTACCTTCCCCGTTCTTTCCGACAAAAGCCACCTTCTCACCTCTATTAATAGTCAAAGTCACATCGTGGAAAACAAGATGACTGCCGTATACTTTCTTCACCCCGTCACAAATGACCGGATAATTGCCGGAACGCATGGCAGGCGGAAACTTCAACCGTAAGGCTGAATTATCTTCATCATCAATTTCAATAGGAACTATTTTTTCCAATTGCTTGATGCGGCTCTGCACCTGGACAGCCTTGGTAGCCTTATAACGGAAACGCTCTATGAAATCTTCCGTATCCTGAATTTGCTTCTGCTGGTTCTCGTATGCACGCAATTGCTGCTCACGACGCTCTTTGCGCAATACCACAAACTCATCGTAAGCCACTTTATAATCATAGATATGCCCGCAAGATATTTCAATCGTACGATTGGTCACATTATTAATAAATGCGCGGTCGTGACTCACCAATACAACGGCCCCCGCACTTGTCTTCAAAAAGTTTTCCAACCATTGAATGCTTTCTATATCCAGATGATTGGTAGGCTCGTCCAACAGCAACACATCGGGCCGTCGCAACAACAACTTGGCCAACTCTATACGCATACGCCAACCACCACTGAACTCGGATGTAGGACGGTTAAAATCTTCCCGGTTAAATCCTAACCCCATCAATGTACGTTCTATCTCAGCCGTATAATTGGTACCTCCCATCATCAGAAAGCGTTCATTGTCATGTGTGAATTTCTCAATCAGTTTATGATAGTTTTCTGAATCATAGTCTGTTCTATCCGCCAATTCCTGATTCATTCTCTCAATACTAGCCTGCAAGTCAAAGATATGTTCAAAAGCCATCTCCGCCTCTTCCATCACAGTATGTTTATCACTCAGAATCATGACTTGAGGCAGATAGCCTATCGTCACATCACGCGGAACAGAAACACTACCTGAAGTAGGCGCCTGTATTCCTGCCAATATTTTAAGCATAGTAGACTTACCGGCCCCATTCTTCCCGACCAGCGCAATACGATCTCTCTTATTGATAACGTATGACACGTCCTCAAACAGAGGCGTTACTCCAAACTCTACTTTCAAATTATCTACTGAAACCATTCGTTTTTATCCTTTTGCAAAAGTGGCAACAAATATACGGTTTTATATGTAAAAAAGATAAAATACAAGTAAATAAAAAAGGTCCTTATCCTTAACAAATAGGATAAAAGTATTAAAACGTGTTAGAGAACATATTTTTTTAGTTGTTTTATTTGCAAAATTCACTAAAGTCCGTACCTTTGCAATGTGTTTTTCATAGTATTAGATTTAAGGTTAACAAAGGTTGGAGCAAGGCGTTGCTCCTTTTTTTATGTCTACATTTTCGAGAAGAGATTTTTTCACTTTATACTTTACTCCTGCTAATTTCAAACTAGAACTTAATGACTAACTTCCTCGGAGAGCTAAATAACGACTTCACCATTTGTTGGTAACATCGTAAGCTCCCAAGAGTCTGTGCAAAACCTTAGAAGCTATATTTAATTGTCACCTATTTTTTATATATTTATGGAAAGAAACTAGACAACATATCTATAAACTACATAGTAGGAGAAAACAGAAATCAAATTCAAATGATACCTCTCGACCAATTGATTGCTCCAAATTCTTGGGCAAGGATTATCAATTTATTTATGGATATCTTGCCTATAAATGAGCTTGGGGTTAAACATGTCAAACTTCAATAAAAGGAGCCTACCGTATAATCCTGCAACATTACTAAAATTGTATTTATATGGTTATAAGTATTCAATAAGGTCATCAAGAAAACTGGAGTACTCCTGTAAGGTAAATGTGGAATTATGATAGCTATTAGGAGGCTTAACGCCCTCTTTTCGGACAATCGCTTATTTCAAAAAAAATAATGCGAAGGCTTTTAGAAAAATCTTTAAATAGAATCATAAATTGAGGACCAAACCTCAAATATCTAGGAATGGTCCTCGATCTATTCGAACTTCAATACTTAAATAAAACCTCTGCCTTTTTAACAAACATCTCTTATAAAACTCTTTTTTTCATTGAATTTACTTGAGATCCATTTCTGAATTTGATGGCAATATACGAATATCAAAAATATCTCCTGTCATATTCTTTAATCTAGCGGCAATTTTCAATGTTATATTTTTCTTACCACGGGTCAATTCAAAAGGAATAGGAATATATTTTGCATAATTCTTCGTGACCAACCCTTCATCACCTAGACTACGCACAAATGATTTAATCACCTGTCCATCTATCAACAAATCAAAAGCAAATTCATCCTGATCATTCCCCCGAAACGCAATATAAAGTGTCTGCTCCTTATCTGGAAGTGATGCTAAATTATACATAAAATATCCTCCATTGACTGCACGACGCCATGATGAAATATAATCATATTTTCCTGTAATATTACTCACCTGCTCTATCTTGTGCATTCGTTCAGAATCAGTATCTCCTATACAAATAGCATCTACATTTATCGTTCCTAAATTTTGATTCATATTGACATAATAGCTACCATCCCAAACTGTTTTTATATACTCTTCTTTGTCATCAACATGAATCATGTAAATAGCATATCGACTAAAATTTATCCTATTGTAAGGAACCAATTTTACAGATTTTCCTTCTTTCGGATTATAGATAAATAATAATTCCTTCCCAACTACTCGTCTGATATTACCTTTTATTTCATTCAATGTTCCAAACAAAACAGGAGTATCTGACATAGGAATCATTACATTACTAACAGTTTTACGCTCATGTCGGAATTCTTCTTTCCCAATATTAGTATTGTCTATTTTAGTCGCTAACACAATAGGCCCGTAAGTCATAGCAAGATATCTTTCACTATTTTTTAAAGGTACAATTTCTAATAGAGGTGTAAATGTCACTTTAATTTCATCCCCATCTGACCATTCACGTGATATTGTAACATAACCTTTTTCTGATTTTATGCCTTTCACAATTTTATTATTTACTCTCACAACCATACTTTTATTTTTGATCCAAAAGGGGATCCGTATTTTTAAATCTATTTGTTGTGTAGATGAAGACTTTATAGTAAGTAATGTCTGATCTTCGTCAGGAAAATTAGTAGATTGAGTAATCATAATGTTCTTTTCATTCCAGTCCAACGTTGATGCTATAAACATATTTACATAAAGTGAATTATCTTTATGTGCATAAATCATTTTCGCAAACTTTGCTGGAGCTTCAAATCCCGTACCTGTACAACACCAAAATGAATGATACCTTGTTCCATATATTTTATAATGACCAGGCCGCATAGGAGTATAATAAACACACATTCCTTCTTCCGGGTCATAATTAGCTAAAATATGATTATAAAGTACACGTTCATAATAATCAATCCTATCTACTCTGCCATCAGTTTGATAAAGACTTTCAGTCAATCGCATCATATTAACTGAGTTACATGATTCTGGACCACCATATTGTGGTATTTTCTTTTCAAACATACTTTCCTCGAAAAAATGCTCTCCAGTACTATTTCCACCATTTATCCATGTATGCTTTTGAACAACAATATCCCAAAAACGAGTAGCAGCATCATTGTAAGCCTTATTATTCGTATATCGATAAACTGCATTAAAACCTGTAAATTTAGGTATTTGTGTATTAGCATGCCAACCGTTCAGTATATCCTCTCCTTTGGAAAGAGGTACCCACATATCCTCATCATTTAATTTTTTAGCCCATTCTAAATATTTCTTATCTCCAGTTATCTTATATACGTCTATATAAGATTCATTAATAGATCCATGTTCACATACCAACATTTTTTGAATGTTCTCATGATTCAATTTATCTAATACCTCATAACCAAACCAATCTGCCATCCCCATTAATATTCTTTTAGCATCTTGTATATGACATCGCTTATAAACTCCATAAAGTCCTAGCATAATTTTATTCATAATATACACAGGTTCCCAAGTTTGGTTGATTAGAGGATTGGATGTCGTAAAATCTCCATCAATCATATCTTCAAACACTTGCTTACCATTAACAGTAGCTAATAAATAACCATCTCCATGAGCTTTTTGACAAAGCAGTAACTCATTGACAATATAATTTAATCTATCAAGAATCATTTTATCATTTGTTGTCTGATACATCATAGACATGGAGGACATATAAAAACCAAGAATATGTCCAGCTAATGGTCCGCCTCCCCACACATCTTCTGATTCCCAAAAAGGATAGGGTTGAGCTTTAGGAGTCAATCCTGCCTCACGTCTAAACCAAGATAACAATCTATCTGGCTCCAACGTTAAAAGATATTGATGATCTAAATCCTGAATATGCTTAAAGTACTTGTCCGTAATTCGAACCTCACTCAATGAAAAAAGATCTATTCTATTTTTAGATAAAGGCTTAGTAGTTCCCCACATATAAACATTTGATATGCAGGACATCACAATTACAAACAATAATATTTTATATTTTTTCATGTCAATATTTATTATATATTTTCAAGTTGAGAACAAAAATCAATTACTTTTGCAAATAATTCGGATTTTGAGTTAATTTTGGATTTGAAGTTAAAACAACCTCTGGTATAGGGAAAACACTACGGTAATCTCCTTTAGGCTTATGTGACAACCAACTTTTTTTAGTAAACAAACCAAAACGAATCATGTCCCTTCTTCGGTGAGCCTCCCAAACAAATTCCCACCCCAACTCATCATACAATCGTCCGAACTCAACCGGGTCTTGATTACCTGGATCTACAATATGATATTTCTCTACATAACCATATTGATAAATAGAATTAGCTTTAAGTTGCTCATCCGTAACCATTATTTTTTCTGGATGATCTCTAAAAGCTCGTTCCCTAACCTGAGAAACCAAAGCACCAGCCCCCGGCTGCCCCGTTCGCAGTAAACACTCTGCTTTCATCATCAACACCTCAGCAAAACGGAAAAAAGGGAAATCAGTATCAGAAGAAGAAGGAGTCTGAGGAGCGACCTCAAATTTATTCATGCGCCACCCCTCAAATTCTTTTACATAACTAGCATCAGGTATCTCTTTTACAATGATAAAATCCTCACCTATATTATCATAAATCCCCTTTAGTATTTCACCGTTACTACTATATTGTGCTCCTCTAAGCCATGTATCATCTATACGACTATCATCTTCATCATAAGTATCAGCAAACTGAGTTATTGCCATTGTTGTTCCACTTCCCCAAGGAGTTGCTTCCAAATTAAATTTATCTTTTAACTGAGCTTGCCAAGAACGCATATGCATATCATTTCCTGTTGCAATAATTTTATCATAAGGTACTGCTAAAATAATTTCTTTTGAAGACTCAACTCCAGATGATCTGAATGAATCTTTAAAATTTTGAGAGAGCATACAAGGGCTATTATTGATTATATCGTTACATTGTACAATACAATCCTCCCAATGAGCCGTTCCTGTATACACTTCAGCGTTCAAATACACATTCGCCAACAATGTCTTTGCCGCCCATTTATTAAATCGTCCATACATAGCACCTCCTTGCTCCTCGCTTAAATAAGGTATAACTTCAATCAGTTCTTTTACTATAAAATCAAAGATTTCCTTACGAGAACTTTTTTCTGGCATTTCATCTGATGTAGTAATTACCAAAGGAGCATCTCCAAAATTATCACATATCAACCAATAATAAAAAGCTCTAGCTGCTCTTAGTTCCATTATTCCTTGTTCCTTTGCCTCCAAAGAAGGAGCGGGTACTTTACCACTCTCAATCAATTCTATAGAATAATTAGCAAATAAAGCTCCCCGATACATCCAATCCCAAAATTCTTTAATATTAGCCAGCTCAGAATTCCAATCATGATAATGAAAATGCATATATTGGCCACCATCATACCAACCTGTGGCAGTAGGAGGAGATACTATTGCATCTCCAGTCACTTCATTCGCTGTCCAAAATCCCGTATGGCTAAACACTCCACGTAAAGGTGAATATACACTTGAAACCACAGATTTAAAATCTTTTACCGTATATTCATAACTATCCTGTGTTATTGAAGAATATACTTTTTCTGTTAAATCATTACTACAACATGACATTATTCCCGCCAAGCTTATAGAAGTAACTATACCTACTATCTTATTTATTGTTTTCATAATAATTAGAATTTAAATGACATACCAATTGTATAAGTTCTAGCCGAAGGATATCTATAACGATTATCTATACCTGGATACATTCCGTTTACAGGAGTTTCCGGATCTATACCACTATATCCAGTAATAACAGCAAGATTAGAAACAGAACCAAAAAAACGAATATTTTTCAACCAATTCCATCTTGTATTCCAAGTATAGCCTAAAGTCAGATTATCAATCTTCCAATAGTCACCATTTTCAATATGATAACTTACGTAAGCCAGTGGTTGATCTACAGCAAGAGGACGTTTCCCAAAGACAGGATCAAAAGCTTTCTCCATTACATTCCATCCTGCAGTAAACATAGCAGGTACCCCATGAAAAGCAGCAGCCGAATTCCATATTTGAAAACCAAAAGCCCCACGCATTGTAAGACTTAAATCAAAATTTTTATATCCAAAAGTATTATTCCAATTCACATAATGTTTCGGCAAGCCATTACCTAATACTTTTTTATCAGAAGGAAGCGCATCATTTATAGATTTTGGGGTTCCATCTTCACCCTCTATTATCCAATGCCCATCATCATCTATATCAATAGACTTATATCCCCAAAAATTACCGAAAGGTTGCCCCTCTTGTATTCTGTGTGTTGCCTGCCACATAGGAGATCCCGTTGTCCCCGTATCTAAATATGTACTTGCAACAAATTTACCAGAAAGTGTCACTAATTTATTTGCATTACTAGAATAGTTTATATTTGTTACCCATTGAAAATCTTTTGTTGAAACAGGCGTTACCTGTATAGAAACTTCTACCCCTGTATTACGTATAGACCCTCCGTTAGCTTGTATTGTAGGAAATAAATATGGAGGTGAAGGAACATTATATTCCCAAATCAAATCCTTAGTCGTTCTTCTATAAAAGTCAATGCTTCCGGTTAACCGATTATCAAAAAAGCCAACATCTAGGCCAACATTAAGTTCCTCTTTCTTTTCCCAACGGAGATCTGGATTCGTATTGGAACTAGGATGAACAGACTTAATCCAAGTGCCATCATAATATGCATAATCATTAAAATTAATCGAACGAAGAGACATATAAGGAGAATATGGTTCCGTACCTGTAATACCAAATCCCGCACGTATTTTCAATGCAGAAAGAGATGACACATCCTTTAGAAAATTCTCTTCCACTATATTCCATGCTACAGATACAGCTGGAAAAGTTCCCCACTTATAATTCTTACCAAATTTAGTAGATCCCTCCTGTCTTATACTAGCAGATAAAATGTATTTTCCTTTATAATTATAATTCAAACGAGCAAAATAAGCAATCAACAAATTCTCCCTTTTCTCCGAATCTTCATTAGCTTTTCCATCACGTAAAGCTTGACCTTCACTCATATTATTATATGTATAATCATCTGAAGGAAAATCCCAATTTTGCATCCAATAATCTTCATACCCACTTTTCATCCAACTATACCCTCCCAACAAAGTAAAATTATGATCTTTAAATAATGTCTTATTGTATTGAACTGTCAATTCAGATAATGTTTCATATGTAGATTGTGTACCACGAGATGCATATCCATTCTTACCATTTTTAGTAGTTGAAGAATGTTGCTTCGTTTCATAATATCCTCGGATCTGATTAAAAATATTTTTAGATGCAGTATATTTAATATTTAATCCTGCAATAGGAGTAAATGCCAAATTAGCAAACATTCTTAAAGCAGTTTCCTTATTCTCTCCCTCTGTTTCCCATAAAAGAGCCAACGGATTTAAATAATCATTAATAGGTCTCTCTTTCCAATTTCCATTTTCATCTCTAACAGGATCTGTAGGATTAAATTGAATCGCTCCTGCATAAACATCTGTTTTATATCCACCACCATCTGCACCATCAAAATATTTTTTTAGAGAACCATTCAACCCTGCATTAATACGCAATTTATCATTAAACATGCGATGAGTAACCTCAATGCGTGGATAAATGATCTGGTTGTCCGAACGTTGAATTATACCCTCCAAACTCCTATATTCAAGACTTGCCAAATAATTAGTTGTCTGACTTCCTCCTCTTAAACTTACATTATATACTTGTGAAATAGGAGTACGAGTTATTTCATCCAACCAATCCACATCACCACCATAATCAGTCGCACCACCATACCCTCCTTGAGCTACTTTCTCACGATATTGACCTGCTGTCATCATTGGCAACTTTTTCACGATCTGTTGAATAGAAATATAAGCATTCACATCTACTGTTGTTGGCATTTCCCCATTTACATGTTTTGTAGTAATAAGAATAACTCCATTAGTACCACGTGTACCATAAATAGCTGCTGCCGAACCATCTTTTAATACATCTATTTGTGCTATCTCATCAGGAGAAACAGAATTTAATGCTCCAGGAATTCCATCTATGAGAATTAACGGAGTGGTGTTTTGCCCTAATGTTGTGATACCACGCAAAGATAATTGGGAAGAAGAAAGAGGATTGGCATCTGGGGTTATAACAGCTAGTCCCGGAACTTGTCCACGAATCATCTGAGCAGCATCTGGAGAAGGGACCTTCAAAAAATTCTCTGATTTTACAGTGGCAATAGAACTAGCGACCTCCCCTTTCCGCTGTGTTCCATAACCAATAACAACAACTTCATCTAATAATTCAGAATCTTCTTTCAAAATAACTGATAAAGCCTTACCTCCCTTCTGTACTTTCAACTGTTGAGATTTAAATCCAATATATGATATATCTAATAAGGCATTTTCCTGAACTTCCAGCATAAAAATTCCATCAATATCTGTAATAGTACCATTTGAAGTCCCTTTTTCTTTAACTGTTGCTCCAACCACAGGGGCTCCATTTACATCTTTTACAATACCACTAATTTTAATTTTTTGTTCATTCGCTACTTTTAGTTCCTGAATTCTTTTAATAACAATATTCTTCCCTTGTATTTCATAAGAAACATTTTGTCCTTTCAAAATCTGATTAATAGCTTCATCCAATTGATTAGCATCTATTGTTACCATCTTCCGAATATCCAAATCTCCAGCAATATACACAAATGAGAAACCACTTTTAGTTTGTAATTCCATCATCGCCTTTTTCACTGAAGCATCATTCATTTTCAACGATATAAGTTGAGAGTACACACTTAAATTTAGGCATAATACAGCCCCGACCATCAAGATGGCCCTCCTTTTGTAATTCATAAATTTAGAATTTAAAAAATTAAAAACTTTTGTAGGAAGGCGATTTTAAGAAATATTTTTATTACTTTTGTCACATTCCTCAAAAAAGATCTCACATTTGACATTTTGAGGGAATAATATGGAAGCCGGGAGATTTCGCAGATCTTCCGACTTTTTTATATCCAGTCTTCCCACCCTTATTTTACGTACTTCTATTCATAGTTCTTTTTATTTAAGATTAGACAAATAGTTAATATAAAATTATTTCTTTATCATTTAAAGTATAATGTACCTTTTCCGTTGCTGATAATGCCTCCAGAATATCTCTAACACTTTGACCGTTTTTATTAAAATTTCCATAAAAACGAATTTTTTTTAAAGCATCATTAGCAAATTTAATTCGAACGCCATAATTACGTTCCAATATTTGTGCTACTTCTGGTAAAGGTATTTCATCAAAGAAAAGTCTACCGGTTATCCATTCTATATTTATTCCATCCCTTTTCCATTCTTTTTTCATAGTCTTTACTCTTTTATCTAATATCACCTGTTCATTAGGTAATAATAATAATTCCTCCTCTCTCTGAAGCTGATTATTTAAAACAATTCTTCCTTCTAACAGAGACACAACAACTTCTTTATCTTCAGGATAATCTCTAAAATTAAATTTAGTTCCAAGTACTCTTACTTGTAACTCTTTTGTTTTCACATAAAAAGGCATTTCAATATTACGAGCAACCTCAAAATAACCTTCACCTTGTAACTCAACATCACGATTGTATACTCCAAAATTTTGTGGATAAATAATACGTGATCCAGCATTAAGTATCACTATAGTACCATCTGGCAAACGGAGTCTTGTTTGTGATCCTATAGGTGTTTCCACCTCTATCCCCGTTTCCGTTAAAACATTTTTAAGATTACTTTTACCCCTCCAATACGAGAAATAAGAGATAAAACCTATTATTGATATAAAAGCCACATATTTATAGACTATTTTCCATCTTAGCCTCTTCCTCATCATCTTGTTCTTTTGATATGTATCCACCCGTTTCCTAAATAACTGGAAAGCCTCATCTTTATTATATATAGAGTTTTTCATATCACTTATGGCAGAAAACCAAATTTCTTGCCGCTGCATAAAATACTTTTCATTTTCCACAGACGCAGCTATCCACTCCTTCAGTTCATGCACAGCATTTCCATCCAACTCATTACTTAAATAGGATACTATTAATTCATCAATATGTTCTTTTTCTGCTTTCATCTTTGTTGTTTCTAAAGTGAAGACGATTTATTTTAAATACAGGGTAGTCCTAAAAGAAACTTTTTTCTGTTTCAACACGAAAAAAATAAAATCAAAGCAATTAAATATTTGCTCAATTCAGTCTGAAGGAAAGATAATGCATTCTTTATATGATACTTAACCGTATTTATAGAAATACCTAATTCCTGAGAAATTTCTTCATATTTTTTCTCCTCAAATCTGCTTTTTTCAAAAACACATCTACATTCAATCGGTAGTTTGTCTATTGCCATACGGATTTCATGCTCCAATTCACGTTCCAATAATATTCCCAAAGGATAATTATCTGACTGCAAATACTTTTCTTCAGACATCTCTTCCGGTACTAGAACTGAAAATGAAATTTCCTTTTTTTCAGATCCAGATTTCAGATAGTCTATACAACGATTACGAACGGCCTTTATCAGATAACTTCTAATAGAAATAGTAATGTTTAAAGTTTCTCTGATTTCCCAAAGGTGAAAAATTACATCTCCGACTATAGTTTCCGATAAAAAATTATCGTTCAAATATTGATTTGCTACATGACACAAAAGAACATAATGATAATCATAGATGTATTTATAAGCATCTTCGTTGCCATTTTTCAGTTGTTCTACTATCAGTTTCTCTGTGTTTTCCATTTTATTTCTTTTGGAAAAGGAATAAAGTTAACGGGAACAAATTTAGAAATTAATTCTGAGTAACCTTATAAAAGTGCAAAAAACAAATCCGTTAATCTTATTATCACACCTTAAATGGTTACAATAAAGACTAACGGATTTCCCTATTCTAGTTTTACAAACTATATCCAACACCTCAGATAAAACGAATCTGAATCATCCCTCCATAAGGATTAAAATCGAAAAGAATCTTATCAGCATCCTTCTTTAGAAAAAGCTTTTTCCCATCTTGCCTAATCTCCGAAACTCTATTTCCCACAGATTTCAATACCATAGTCAGTGGTTCCGTAAATAATTGTGCATTCATATCCAAATGAGGAGTTATGTTATAGCCGTTTTCTTTTTCTAGCACATTCAAGCGAATTTTTTCTCGTTCTTTTGTATAGGCAGCCACCTCTCTAAATGTACCCACCCATATTTTATTTTCCAGAGCCTTTACCTTACTAAAATGTTCCCACAATATTTCGGGATTCAGAAAAGCATCATATCCTTGCGATATTCCATGTATCATTGCCACTCCCCATCTACCGGAGTTTACCAAGCTTTCCACCCATTTATCTAAAGACTCAGGAGTTGATTTCGATTTATCTCCCCCGATGGGATATTGTTCGGTACGTGTACCTACCCTGTTCTTTGAAGTTATTTTTAATATATCACTATTAACAGCATTGAAAGGATAACAGAATGTACGCGGTATTTTTCCTGTTTTCTCATAAAGTATACTGTCATTCTTCTCTACTTCCATTTTTACTTCCTCCAAAGAAACACGCTTTAAATTCGTATGTGACCAGCTATGACTGGATATTTCTTGCCCTTTGTCACTCATCTCTTTAATTTGCGCCCACGACATTCTCGGTTTTCCCTGCATAGCACTTTCATTCTCTATACATTTACCCCATATCCAGAAAGTACCTTTAAAGCCATATTTTTCCAATTTAGGGAAAAGCAACGTATAGTGTTCCTGTAAACCATCATCAAATGTATAACTAATAGCACATACTCTGTCACCCTTATAAGGTGCCACATAAACATCTTGTGTGAACCCGTTATCCCTGATCTCAGCCCCTGTCTGTTTCACCAATTCTATTCGAGGCGATGATTCCGGCATAGAAACATACTCTTCATATACTCCCGGACGGACAAGTATAGATATTGTTTTCTTGCCACCACCAACTGCCGCATTCACTGCTTCCTGAACTGTAAAGAAATCCCCACTCCCATCTTTCGCCACCACATAATCATAACGTCGCACATATTTTGCCAAAGCCGGCACTTCTTCCATCAAAGCGTCCACAACCAACCCGGCAACTATACGTCCACCATATATATTCAAGTGAGTATTATCAATTTTCCCTTCCGGACAAAATTCATATTGTCCTGCTGGAATCCACATAAACAATTTTCTTGAATTCTCGACTCCCATACCGGTAACCAAGTCATGGGTCAATTTATTCAAATCAATAAAAGGTACATTCATTTCTCCGGCCACCCGACGGGGAGATTCCAGATATTCCCCATGGGTATCAACCAATACCGGACCTTCTTTTTCATAACTACCCTTTATCTCCGTCACACCTTTAGGAGGGAAATTACGACGGACTATAGAATTGAACAGTACAGGATTTCCTCCCTTAGCACGTGTTTCATTCACAAAACGTCTTAAATTATCATCAAAGGTACTTCCGGGTTCTGTATGTAATGTGGCTCTAGGTTTCTCATCATTATGCCCGAACTGAATAAATACATAATCACCTTTATGAATTTTAGAAAGCACTACATCCCAACGTCCTTCATTGATAAAACTGAGTGAACTTCTTCCATTCATAGCGTGATTATCCACCACAACCTCTTCCGTAAAATATCCGGGAAGCATTTGTCCCCAACCACACTCTATATTACCATTCTTCAGACTTTTATTCGCCATAGTGGAATCACCAATCATAAAAATAGTAATGGGTTCTTTTCTCTCAGCAATAAAAGCCGATAACAGGAGTAAAGCACATAAAGCAAGTAATACTTTTAATTTCATGTTTTTCATATACATTTTATAAGTTAAAAGATTCAGGCAAAAGTAAACAAGAACAAGAAAAGAAACCATAAAAAATGATACAAGAATATAGAAATTTGTTCAAAATCAATAGCTCAATTACTCTTTCAGTAAATAAGAACTAATAAAAAAATGTTCAAATAACATTTATTTGCCATTTGAACATTTTTTCAATCCTTCAAAGTTCACATCGAAACATAGGAGGTTCTCCCAAATAAACAAACTCTTCCAAAAAGACAAAAAAATGAATGTCCAACTGTCAGAATGATGCAGGCAAAGAAAGTAATTGATACATCAATGTATGTGCCATACGTTCTTGACCATTGGTATTAGGATGCAAACGATCATACCCCGAATCATAGAAATAAATAAGTTGTTCTTCAATCATCGGATTCATACCTGTAACCGAATTAAAATCTATTACAGGAACTCCCCACAAATTACCTGCTTCCTTAATGGCCTGTACATAAGCATCCACATATTCTCCGCATTTATTCTGATAGCTTTCATCCGGTTGTACATTCTTTTCGCCGAATTCCGCTAAAGAACGATGCAATGGGGTCAACAAAACAATTTGTTTATCGGGAAACAATTTTTTCAAATGACTCAAACCAATATTAATACGGCCTTTATACGTATCATTCGTCATTATAGGAACACGCCTTTTACGCGTTTCCAGTTTTTTAGTTTCACCACGGGCAGCCATCACCTGCTCTTCTTTCTCTGCAAACCAAGTCCCGACAGGTACGCTGCTATTAAAATCATTTGTCCCCATCAAAACCACGATGGCATCAACCTCTTCTCCATGCTCCTTTTTCAATTGTTCTGCCTGACGGGGTACATCATTCCATTGACGTCCACTCACTCCATACACATAAGGAGTGATATCCAACCATTCTTTCAAAAAATCCCAATACTTTTTTATGTTATCTCCATAACAATTGGGATCAGTTATCGAGTCTCCTATATAACCAACCTTTTTTCCATACCATGGATGCCGGATATAACCTTTATTACATGATTCTTTTCCACAGAGAGACGTTTCCTGTCCGTGTAACAGCAACGGACACGCTAATAAAAGAGCAAATACAATAAACTGTCTGTTTTTCATAAGCAACTATTATTTTTTCAATCAGTAAAGTGCCATCAAAGATATAAAATAAGAAATAGAAAATAACCATCACAGACTTTTATTTTCGTTTGTCCTCCTCTATCATTCATAAGACAAGAAGTTCGAAAGGTTATAATAAACAAAACTTTACACTTTTAGATTCATTTGTTAACAAGATACGACATATTTATAAAGCATGTTATAAAACGGCGAAATACAGACTAGAAACTTGCTATTATAAATAAAGTCCGTATCTTTGTAGTGTGTTTTTCATAGTATTAGATTTAAGGTTAACAAAAGATTGGCTGTCTGGGATAGATAGCCTTTTTTTATGCTTTAAAACAGGAGAATTTCTTCATAAAAAATTCAATATCCCAACAATCGCTTCTTCAAATTCTACCCAACCGAACACAACAAAAGTCAATAAGAAAAAGCAATACGTATATCTATCCATCGAGGCAATTTATGAACTACCTAGTCTTAACTAACGTTTATCCTATATATTTTTGGATTTATTTCAATAAAAGAAGACACTCTCATCACTGAGAATGTCCCCTATATTTAAACGAAACTTTAAAGAGAATTTATATATTTCAAATCTTATCTTCTATTCCACCATACTCGTTGCTCACGGCTATCATCACCATTCAAATCTGCTTTCACGGCAGCTTCATAATTTTCAAGATTACCTTGATAAATTTCGCTATCAAATTGATGGCGATAAGGAATATGATCAATCGTTGTACAAACCGGACCGACTTCTAGTTTCGGAATATCAAAACGACGCCAGTCAGACCATGCCTCAAAACCATCAGCCATAAAGCCACTAATCCAGCGTTGAAGAGCAATTTTGTTAATTTTATCAGCATCAGTACCTGTATAGGCAACTGCTTCCTGTGCCAAATATTCATCAACACCTTCGGCCCCCCATTGTTCGAACGATGCCTTCACACCAGCTGCATAAAGCTGGGCAGGATCAGCCTGAATCCAGCCACGTTGAGCAGCCTCAGCCTCGATAAGCAACATACGAGCAGCAGTAATAATGGGAAAAGTAGAGGTTACCTGTGTGAGCGAAGGATTATAAAAACAGCAGACTTTGTTCCACGTATTCACATCTGCAGACTCAATACCCAAAGGCATACCTTGGTATTTATCAAAATTCTTCAAGTCTTCATCCGTTACGCCCGCCTCTGCCTGTGTCTTACCGAAAGGAATCAGTGAACAAGTAGAGAACAGACGGTTATCTTTCAACTCCTTCAGCTGATCTACATAATACTTATTAGGGACAAAATTATAATTATTGTTTACACCATTATAATATAAATATCCCACAGTATTGGCCTCAAAAGTATAATTCAAATTATAGGCATTTTCTTCAATACCGCCATCGGCGTAAGCTTGAGCAAAACGCGAGCGTCCTTCGGCAGGATCCACATCTGCCAGTTTTATAGCAAGCATCATACGGGTAGAAGCATTCAGTTTCTTCCATGCACGAATGTCACCATCGAACAGGATGTCGGCTGTGCTCAACGAGCCACTTTCATTAAACTGATTATACGCTTCCCTCAAATCGGCATCTAACTTAGCATAAATCGTTTCCTGTGAATCAAATACCGGAGTAAAATTTTCCTCACCTGCCTGAAACGCTTCTGTATAAGGAAGTGGCCCTAGAGCATCTGTAAGGTGCATATAGATGAATCCCATCAATGTACGTGCAACCGCAATCTGATTGGCATTATCACCAAACTGTACAATGGCAGGTTTACCTTTTTCAGCCTCATCACTATTAAAGTCAATAATCTTCTCGCAGTTCTTCAACGGATAAAGATAATAAGAACTTGTACTCATAGTAGGTCCGCCAAACGCACCATACTGATTATTATTTTTCTCGGACATATACCCCGGATACATTTGCGTCCACGGGTAATAATAATTTGAGTTCATAGAGAAGTATTTCACATAAGTACAAGCGTATGTAAACAACATACCAGTATTAGCCTCCGACGGTTCATTGGGATCTTTGTTAATATCGCCAAAGTCAGTCATATCACATGCTGTGAATGTTGCTGCAAAACTCAGAGATAAAAATAATAATTTAATATATTTCATAATGATTCTTCGTTTTATGGTTTAAAAAGCAAGATTAACGGTAAAACCTATCGAACGGGTTGCAGCGGCATTACCACCCTCAAAATATCCCATACCAATTTCAGACACATCCACATTAGGACAAGCTGAATAGATCAACCATGGATTGGAAGCATTAATTGCCACACTGGCACGACTCAAACCGATATTTAGTTTCTTCAAAGTTTGTGACGGGAACACATACGACAATGACACTTCGCGAAGTTTCACGTAAGTACGGTCATACACCCATTCTTCCCATACACGGGAAGCTGTGGTATAATACAGTTTGGCATTGACATAGGTATCTACCTTATTACCATCCTGATCCACACCAGTCATGTGGATACCACCACCTTTGCTTACCGGTTCACGAACATTGACGCCACGGTCATTAAGTTCAGCTGTTTTATCAAGAATACCGCTACTGCTACCCCACATATTAGTATAGGATACAATCTGACCGCCTACAGAGAAATCAATATTAGCCGACAGACGGAAATTCTTAAAACTGATACTAGTATTAAAACCACCTGTGAAATCCGGATGGAAGTTACCCAGTTCATCTAGTGTATTCTGATTGTAAGTAGGTACATATTCACCACCATACAACGCCTTCTGCGAGGCACTCAGTTCATGGAAAATTATATTGCCATTGTCATCACGTTCCCATGTATTACCGGTTATCACACCAAGTGATTTACCAACCATAGCATAATTATACAAACGAGTTGTGAATGAAGTCCAATAAATAGAGTAAGAATCCACCCCATCAGCTAGTTCCACCAGTTTATTGCTATTCTTCGCTATATTGAAATTCATTTCCCATTTCCAGTTCTTAGTGGAAACGGGCATCCCGCCCAAACTCAATTCAACACCCCGATTACGAATTAAACCAGCATTCATCTTACGAGTGGAGTACCCCGATTGTGGAGCAGAGGTTACAGAGATTATCTGATCTTTGTCATCCCGAGTATAATAGTTGAAATCACCCCATAAACGATTATTGAACAAACGGAATTCCGTACCTATTTCATACGAAGTGGAAATAGACGGCTCAATATTATAATTTTTCTGAGAAGAAGGTTCATACATTGTAACATGTGAACCATAACTGGTATCTAGAGAATAAGTAGGATAAATATTATAAGCATCAAGCGTAGTACCTACCTGAGCCGCACTAGCACGCAGTTTCCAGAAATTCAGCCATTCTGCATTCACCCATTTATGAGCAAGGACAGAAGCGGAAAGGCCACCATACCAATAGCTATTGTGATTAGGACTCAACGTAGATGACATATCGTTACGGACAGAAGCATCAAGAAAATAAGTATCATCCCAGCCCATAGTAGCTGTGGCATAAACACTACGTTCCTTGTAATGTGTCTTCTTATTATAGGCCAAGGCAATAGTACCCGATGAAGCAGCCAAATTATAATAATTATCCAAAGACAAGTCATAATTTGTATTGGTATATGCATATAAATTATCGTATGTATAGTCACGTACTTCTGCAAAAAGAGCCGCATCTACCGTTAGTTTGTCTTTAAAGAATGATTGTCCCCAAGTCAAACGTCCTTGTACGGTCAAATCAATTAAACTGCTTTGATCCTGACGATAATTTGACCGGAAATTAATAGATCCTGAAGGACGTTCGCGTTCCAATTTGTAACCACGTATGTTACCATTTACGCGTACCCCTGCTTTCAAGTTATAAGGAAGGTCCACAGACACATCACCACTGAATACATTCCATTGATAAATGGTGCGATGATTATATTCATGAAACAAAGCATACGGATTATCATGGAATGCAGCACTTTGGTTATTCACACTGTTGATATTCCAAGTCCTCCATGATCCGTCCGGACGTTTATAGTCCTTATAATCTTTTAAATTGACATTGGTCTGTCCCCATTGGGTATATTCCTGCAAAACGGTACGTGAACCGTTATATCCACTTTCGGCAGCATTATGATCTTGACGATAAGTATATTTATAATCCAATGACACATTCATCCACGGTGTGGGTTTGAAATTAGTCTTGAACCCTAAGAAACGGCGAATAGCGTCCGAATTGGGTTGCACACCAGTACGATAGCTATTGGTGAAAGAAACACGGGTATTAAAATCTTTCACACTCTTTGAAAACGAAACGTTGGTTGTATTGGTTACACCAGTCCGATAAAGATCTCTCAAATCCAACCCATGTTGCCAAGTGGCTGGTTTTCCATAATAATCACTGGTTTCGTCCAATGATAATGGAGTGACATATTTCACAGCCGGATCGTATGCAGCTCCCCAAGAAGTGTCCTCATTATAATCGTACACATAAGCACCTTGCAAACCGGGAATATCACCACTATACAAATCATAAATATCCTGAGCCCTGTTACCTTTTTCCGTACCTCCATATCCTCCGCCACCATACAGCTTCTGCATATTGAAATGATTATAGTAAGTTTCGGCCTGCAATGTATGACTTACTTCAAGCAACCCTTTCTCACTTTGTCCCGCCTTAGTAGTTATGATGATAGCACCTGCACCACCACGCGAACCATAAAGGGCAGTAGCCGCGGGACCTTTCAATACGTTTATGCTTTCTACATCATCCATATTGATAGAGTTTTTGTTGGTGATAGCACCATCTACCACATAAATAGGTTCATTGGCCGGATTATCCGACTGGGACGAAGAAGGAATGGAACCTGCACCACGCAAAATAATAGTACCTGCATCAAAACCTGAACTAGCACCACCTATAAAACGTGCTCCCGACACTTTACCAGCCATAGCATTACCCAAATCGGTCTGTCGTGAAATAGTCAAATCCTCACCTGCTACCTTTTGTGTAGAATAACCCAACGCTTTTTGTTTACGGTTCAATCCTTGAGCAGTTACAACCACTTCATCCAACACTTTTGTGTCCGACTTCATTGTTACAGTAATAGTACCACGCTGAATTCCAACTCGCTGAGTAATCATACCCAAATAAGAAACAATCAGCGCTTTAGCATCTGCAGGAACATTATTGATAGCAAACTTGCCATCCACATCCGTAATCGCTCCCATAGTAGTCCCTTCCACTAAAACAGACGCACCTATTATCGGCTCACCATCATCCGCTGAAGTTACAACTCCTGCAACTGTTTTAGGCGCTTGAGCCATAGAGAAGCCGATACCCAACCACAGACAAGCTAGTAACATTAACACTTTTTCTTTCATACTCACTCTCTTTTAATTAAACATTATCCAAGTTCTTTTGGAACTCAGTTCTACAAAAGAGGAAAATACAAGAATCCATTTCTTATAAAAAACGTCTAAATCTTAGTCGTTCCAAAGATATTCAACTGTTAAAAGAGTAATTTCACACAGGGAGCTAATAGTTAAAGAAATAAAAAGTAGCAGACTACTTTATTGGGAACAAGATATATAAAGAAGAAAATGATTACCAAAGAAAAAAAGTGATTTTCTTGACAATTTTCATGTGTTTTACATCATTTCATACTCAAAATAAAATAAATACCCTACTTTTAACAAATATCGCAACTAAATAATACTTATGAATAAAAAATATTATAGACAAAAATAATAGCCTTATTCTTTTATTTTTAATAAAATTTTATATCTTTGCAATGTTATTGATAAAATGAGTTCCAAAAGAACTTATGCTTACCGTTCCCCCTCTATTCATTCAGTCCACCATACTTATATTATTTCTCCCTTTTACTTGATACACAATATATTATAACTATTTTTTTTAGTCACTTTCTACTTATACTCTACCATTAGCATAATCAGCACTCTAAAAATCAGGCTATTATCTATTTAATATTCTATTTATTTTCTACTTATATGAACCATAAAACTATCAATCGTTTTTTTTATTACACAATTACAGTATTTATCAATCTACTAAATCCTAATCGGTCAAACTCGCAGGCGCGACCAAATAAAGGCTAACGGTTGATGTATCCTTCCACCTGACATACGCATATCAGCTAATATTTTCCATATCGGATGCCCTATCACACCATAATCACAGTACCCCACTATTTTATATAAATTATCATCTCCTATCCCCCACTGCTGCAAAGCTTCAACCAGTCCGGAAGTATTTCTGCGTTTTCCATCTACAGGAATAGAAGAAAAAGTCTCTTTCTCCGCAAAAATCCTCTTCTTTTCTGGAGAACAAAAAGAGGAGGAGTCCTTTTCATTTTTTTGCTCTGCTTTACTTTCCTCTGCTTTACTTTGTGACTTCATGTTTACATTTCCGGTTTTCATGTCCACATTTTCCGTTGAAATGCCTACGTTACTGCCGTCTACATACAAATTCTTGTATTTTGAAATCTCTATCAACAAGTAATCAGCCCGCACCTCTACACGCTTCCGTCGTTGTGCCGCCTCAAAATAATGGCCCTGTATGCTTTCCGAAGTAAGAATTCCAAATCTTTCGTATTGGACTTTACTAAAAAAGCCACGTTCCAATAGTGCATCCACCACTTGCTGTACATAATCGGCCGTACAGCCTTCGGGCAATCTGCGGGTAAAAAGCAGACACTCATCCTTTCCCCAACGGCAAAAATATCCTTTGTGGTAAATACGTGCCAACAAGCGCAATACAAGCAATGTAGCCCGACTGCCCAACTCTTGTTCCACCAACAATATTTTATCATTCTCGAAGAAATCCACACTCAGGTAGAAAAATTCCAATCCGGTTGTTTGTAATGCCATATCAATATTTTTTTATTTATGGCAAATATAGAAAGAAGCCCGGACGGAATGACGCGATTTGACGCGATTTGGCACAATAATACGCAATAATGCACAATTGATGCTCCACACACATCTTGAATAGCAACCGGAAAGATATAGACGATAAAGACGAAAGATATATTATCTTACATGGGTATCATTATAGATGTTACAATTTTATCAAATATACATAGAAACAGATAGATGTATACAAAAAAAGAGAAACTGCCTCCAAAAGAAAACAGTATCTCTTTTTTATCTTATAAGATTCTTCCCTATTATTCTTCCGTATAACGTTCAATAGTCTGACCACGATCAGGACCTACCGAAACAATCTTGATCGGGGTTTCCAGCTGTTCTTCCAAGAAAGTGACATACGCATTGAATTCTTCCGGGAATTCATCCTCACTGGTCATCTTGGTCATATCAGTCTTCCATCCGGGAAGCTCCGCATATACAGGTTCCAACCCCTCGCTAATATCATAAGGAAAGTAATCAATTTCCTCACCATTTACTTTATAAGCCACACATGCTTTGATAGTTTCGAAATCATCCAACACATCGCTCTTCATCATAATTAACTGGGTCACCCCGTTTACCATGATAGAATACTTCAAAGCCACAAGATCAATCCAGCCACAACGACGTTCACGACCTGTCACCGCACCATATTCATGACCTAAATCACGGATTTTCTTACCAGTTTCGTCAAACAGCTCGGTAGGAAAAGGACCTGATCCCACACGGGTACAATACGCTTTCATGATACCGTATACATTACCAATTTTATTAGGACCGATACCTAAACCGGTACAAGCACCGGCACAAATGGTATTTGAAGAAGTGACAAAAGGATAAGAACCGAAATCAACATCAAGCATCGTTCCCTGCGCACCTTCACAAAGCACACTCTTACCCGACTTCAGAAGATTGTTGATTTCATGTTCACTGTCCACCAAATGGAACTGTTTCAGGTATTCAATACCCTCCAACCATTGTTTTTCCAGCTCGGTTATATTATATTCATAGTTCAGACTTTTCAAGATCTGTTCGTGGCGTGCCTTTGCTTCTCCATACACTTCTTCAAAATTATGAAGGATATCACCTACACGTACGCCGTTACGACTCACTTTATCAGTATAAGTAGGGCCTATACCTTTTCCGGTAGTTCCCACTTTGGCATCTCCTTTAGCAGCTTCATAGGCTGCATCCAGAATGCGGTGAGTAGGCAAAATCAAATGAGCTTTCTTTGAAATGTGCAAACGTTCTTTCAGGGGGTGTCCGCTAGCTTCCAAAGCTTCAGCCTCAGCCTTGAATAAAGCCGGATCCAGTACCACACCATTACCAATAATGTTTACTTTATTTCCTTGAAATATTCCGGAAGGAATGGAACGGAGCACATATTTCTGGCCTTCGAATTCCAGTGTATGGCCTGCATTCGGACCTCCCTGGAAACGAGCTACTACATCATAACGGGGAGTCAGAACATCGACAACCTTTCCTTTGCCTTCATCACCCCATTGCAAACCTAACAAGACATCTACTTTCATGTTTCTTCGTTTTATGTTACTTATCTTTTTTCTTCCTACGCTTGGCCCAAGTACACTTGCTGCATACACCATAGATATATAAGGAATAGTGCGAGGCATGAAATTTCTTCAGCTTCGTATTGGCAATGGCTTGTTTCAGATTCTCATCCTGAAATTCGGTCACTTTGCCACATTCCGTACATATCATGTGATGATGGGTTTCATTGTTGTACGCACGCTCGTACTGGGAAGAATTGCCAAACTGATGTTTAATAACCAATTTTGCATCGATAAAAAGAATGATGGTATTATAAAGAGTAGCCCGGCTTACCCGGAATTTCCCTTCATTTGCCATATAATTATAAAGCGTATCAATGTCAAAATGACCTTTAATGGAATAGATAGTATCGAGTATAGCATATCGTTCAGGTGTCTTCCGATGCCCGTTAACCTGCAGATATTCTGTCAAGATCTGCTTTACCTTATCTTTCACATTCTCTTCCATCACAGATTTCAGTTCCGCCGTCAAAGTTAAGCCTTTTTATGATAACATGAAAGTTTAATGCCAATATTCTGTTTCTAATTTTATTTCTCCAGCCAAAGAAGCTATTTCTACCTTATCTGATTTGGCTAATGGAGCCAACAATCGGTTCACCTTTTTGCCATTTTCTTTGCTTTGAACGGCAAACTTCTTCAAAGCAGTAGCAGCTGCTTTGCGGGGCAACACTCCCTCGCTTTGTAAAGTGGCCATTGCCTGATCCAAAAATTCAGCTTCCGAACGCTCAGTCAGCTGATTACCCTTCATCAATAGTCTTGCCATCAGCATAAAGCCGCATAACTGAAAATATTCACGATCATCGGCCATCCATTCGAAAGCCTTCTCCGAAGCATAAGGCAAATATTGGAACAAACTCATGCAAGTCAGTTCCGCTATTTCCGGATAGCGCATATCTTCTACCCATATATCAGCTATTTCCGGATAAAATGTTTCTACCGGCTGTAACATCCCCGCCAGAATTTTACATTCACGGATATTTTCTTTCCATAAAGCCTGCGCCACTTCATGATTTTTTTCATAACGAGCAGCTATTTCTTTCAAACGCGGAAGTTCGATGCCAAAATTCAGTTTATAGTCTAATCCCTTCTCGCGCATACTTTGGGAAGCCACCCCATTCATAAACAAACGGAATTGCCCCTTTATGTCCTTTATTGTTTCATGTACATCCATATTTTTTCTTATTCATTTCTATAAGGAAGATTCGCAAATTCTTTGCTATAACGTAACATCTGCTCCGCGTAACCTTCATTATAAGATACTTTTACATCTATAATATTTCCATCTTTATCTGTCACAGCCTCATATACAGGATTTACAAAACCTTTGTAAGGAGCCAAATGAAGTTTTTCATAACGTGCCAATATCTCGGCGTGCAAAACCGGATCTATTTTCACCGCATACTTTTCGACCAATTTACGGGCAGCCTCAAAATCGCCTTCACTTTTAATGCGTTGTATCTCAGCCAGCAACTGTCCGAACAGAGTGCGCAATTTTTGATAATCGTTTATCTTCACATACGTTTTTCCATCCTTCTTAACCATTTCAACCACCTTATCTGCAGCACCTTTCTCAAATGTCCACCGCGCAATGAGCTGGCGGTTACGCATGTGTGCTTCCTCTACCATATTACCTAACTCAATGCGGACTAACTGGGTCATCAGACCATTCATCATATAAGTATAATATTCTGCTTTAAAGGCATCTCCATCCGGTGTAAGCCCCAATTCTATCATTTTGTCATCCGGCAGATAGTACAAACCGAATAAATCGGCACGTGCCTCTTCTATCGTAGATCCATACGCTTTCAAAGCATCCTGATCTACTCCCGGTAACAACTGCCCAGAACCGTGTCCCAAACATTCATGCAAATCAGTATGTAAATCCCCTGTAAGATCTGCATATTTCTTTATCCATTCTTTCTCTTCGGCACCGCAAACAAATTCATCTGCAAATCCATTACCATGAGCCGCTTTATTATAGGCATCTGTCAGATTTCCGATGGTTACAGACTTAGAACCATGCACACTACGAATCCAGTTGGAATTAGGGAGATTAATCCCAATCGCCGTAGCAGGATACAAATCCCCCCCCAGCATAGCGGCTGTAATCACCTTGGCCGACACACCTTTCACTTCCTTTTTTTTAAACCGATGATCTACAGGTGAGTGATCTTCAAACCATTGGGCATTAGCGCTGATGATTTCCGTGCGCTTGGTTGCTTCCAGATCTTTAAAATTCACAATGGACTCCCAACTAGCTTTCAATCCTAACGGATCTCCATAACTTTCAATAAAGCCGTTAACAAAATCCACGCGTGAATCCAAATCCTTCACCCACGCAATAGAATATTCATCAAAATCCTTCAAGTCCCCGTTCTTATAAAATCGAATTAATTTTTCGATAACTATTTTTTGTTGTGCATCTTCTGCCACACCAAGAGCCTTATCCAACCAATAAATGATCTTATCAATGGCTTGCCCATACAATCCGCCAGATCTCCAGACCTTTTCTTGTACTTTTCCGTCCTCTTTCACTAAACGGCTGTTCATACCAAACATTACCGGCATCATATCATCCGGATTCTTCAAATTATGATAAAAATCTTCCGCTTCTTTCTGGGTTACCCCTTCGTAATAATTTGCAGCCGAAGTCAGGACCAAATCTTCCCCGTCTGCCTGATTCACACGTTTAGGCATCATTTCAGGATCAAAAATCACCGGAAAGACTTCTTCACAAAGTTCTTCCACTGTTTCCCCTTTACCCAAAGGCAACTTCAATGCATCCACACTATTCAATGCGTCTCTAAGAAATTCCGGAGTGAAACCTGGTACGAACTTATCCGAAGCATAATGATGATGAATTCCGTTAGAAAACCATATACGTTTCAGATAAGTTTCCAAATTGACGAAATTCACATCTGTACGATCTCCCTGATACTCTGTATATACGGTTTCCAACATTTTACGAATAAGCAAATTGTATTTGCCATTCTGATCAAACAAAATATCACGACCTTGCAAAGCAGCTTGTGACAAATAGTAAATCAACTCTTTTTGTTTCAAACTCAGTTCTTCAAATCCATACACTTTATATCGAAGTAACTGTAAGTCGGCAAATTGTTCAACCGTGTAATTAAATTCCTCCATTTTATTCATGCTCTTGTCTACTTCATTGCAACCAGCCTGTTTCATTTCTACAATCAACTTTTTTTCATAGATACATAATTCATGAGCCGAAATAAAAAAAGGAAAACAATTGTTTTCCTTTTTCTAAATTATAATGTAGCAAATTATGCTCTTACTTCTTTTCTTGATTTCTCTTACGATAGCCATTAGGAGTCTCACCCACATTCTTATAAAATGCAGCATAAAAAGATTGGCGATTAGCAAAACCTACCATTGCACTAATCTCTTCCACATTCTTATCCATATAGCGTTTATCAACTAAAAGATGCAAAGCATCTTTAATACGATATTCATTCAGCAAACAAGAATAATTCATTCCGAAGCGGGAATTCACTACAGCTGACAAATAACGAGTATTTGTCTTTAATTCTTTCGCCAAGTCTTTTGCTGAATAATTAGGATCTTTGTACTTTTTCTGAACAACTACAATGTTCAAAATCTTATCATACAATTCATCGGCAAGTTCTGCTCTAATCAGAGATCTGTAAGCAGCCTTTTTCTCTTTCTTTTCTCTCAGGTTATACGGCTTTTTCTTAGGAGCCGCTTCCTGGGTTTCTGATTTTTTTTCCACGTCGCTCATCAGTTAATTTTTCTTTTAATTTTTCGTTGTTTGGTTAGTTATATAAATGCAAACATCTAATTTTGGACAAATGTGGGAAAAGTTTTTTTCATATGCAACTTTTTTTGCCTAATTTATTTCTTAAATAATCACAACACTTTGTTTTTTAAGTGGCAAAAAAGTTTATTTGTCCGATCTACAATAACCGGCTTCTCTTTCAAGTAGTAATTTCCAACCAAATGAGTTACGAATAAAAGTATATCTTATTTATTATTATCAGGCAGAGATCCCGACCAAATCTAAAGATTTTACTACCTTTGTAGCCGATTACGTTTTAAAATAATAAACAGATATGTTCCAAACTCTAAAAAATTACTTCGGATACGATAGTTTCCGTCCTTTACAGCAAGATATTATTCAAAATATATTAGCTCAAAAGGATACTTTGGTATTAATGCCTACAGGAGGAGGGAAATCCATCTGTTATCAATTACCGGCTTTACTGATGGAAGGTACGGCCATTGTCGTTTCACCTCTTATTTCTTTAATGAAAGACCAGGTGGAAAGTTTACAAGCAAACGGAATTGCAGCACGGACACTGAACAGCAGCAATAATGAAACAGAAAATATAAACCTACGTCGCGAATGTCTTCAAGGAAAAATCAAATTGCTTTATATTTCACCTGAACGATTACTTATAGAAACAAATTTCCTGTTGAAAGATATCCAAATATCTTTATTTGCCATTGATGAAGCTCATTGCATCTCACAATGGGGACATGATTTCCGGCCTGAATATACCCAATTAAAGGTACTACGTAATCAGTTTCCCAAAGTACCGATTGTAGCATTAACTGCTACAGCTGACAAAATAACCCGAAAAGACATTGCACAACAATTGGCCTTGAAAGATCCTAAAATATTCATATCTTCCTTTGATCGTCCCAATCTGAGTTTGGAAGTAAAAAGAGGCTACCAACAAAAGGATAAGGCACGGACTATCCTTGAATTTATAGAAAAACACAAAAATGAATGTGGTATCATTTATTGCATGAGCCGCAGCAAAACAGAAAGTGTGGCCGCAATGCTGATGAAACAAGGTATCCGTGCAACCGTTTATCATGCAGGATTAAGCAGTGATATGCGTGATAAAGCACAAAATGATTTCATAAACGATCGTGTACAGGTAGTGTGTGCCACTATTGCTTTCGGGATGGGAATTGATAAATCCAATGTACGCTGGGTTATTCATTATAACCTTCCTAAAAGCATAGAAAGTTTCTATCAAGAAATAGGACGTGCCGGACGTGATGGTATGGAAAGTGATACTTTGCTGTTCTATTCACTGGGAGACTTGGTTATGCTTTCCAAATTCGCTACAGAAAGCAGCCAGCAGGAAATTAACTTAGAGAAATTACACCGAATGCAACAATATGCTGAATCGGATATCTGTCGGAGGCGTATTCTGCTGAACTATTTTGGTGAGACAATGGACCATGATTGCGGCAACTGTGATGTGTGCCGTAATCCCCCCGAGCGCTTTGACGGAACAATCATTGTACAAAAAGCTTTAAGTGCAATAGCCCGAACTAACCAACAAATAGGCACCCACATGTTAATAGACATATTGAAAGGGTCAGCGAACCAAGAACTGATTGACAAAGGTTATGACAAACTGAAAACATATGCTGCAGGAAGAGATATTCCTGCACGCGACTGGCAAGATTATCTGCTGCAAATGCTGAATCTAGGCTATTTCGAAATAGCCTATAATGAAAACAATCACCTCAAAATAACTGAAAGCGGGCAAAAAGTATTGTTCGGCAAAGAACCCGCCATGCTGGTAGTCATCAAACGGGAAGAATTCATACCTGCTAAGGAAAAACGTAAAAAGAAAGCCAAGGAAGAGGTACTCTTTCCCACTCCGGTTACTTTTGGTAATGAAAACAAGGACTTGTTCGAGGAGTTACGTGTACTGCGTAAAAAACTGGCAGACCAGCAAGCTATACCTGCCTATATTGTTCTATCCGACAAGACTTTGCACCTGATCGCCACCCAACAACCTACAACTATAGAAGCATTCGGCAACATCAATGGTATCGGCGAATATAAGAAAGAAAAATACGGAAAAGATTTTATAGAGTTGATAAAAAAGGTATTGCAGGAATGAAAATACCTTTTTTAAAAGCTATTTCCCTCATATACCAACAATAGGAACAGATAAATTCTGTTCCTATTGTAAAAGCACGATGATTGTCTGACAATAATCCTGTTCGCATTTTTACTTACTCGCTTTCAGCTTATCCTGCAACTCCGGTCGGGGCACTCCCAACTCTATTGCTTTTTCAAAAGCAACATACGCTTCTCTTTTCTTTTTCTGACTTAAATAAATCTCACCACACATCACATAAATTTCCGCATCGTCCGGTGCCAGTTTGGCGGCCTCCTCCAAATCCAATAAAGCCAGATCAGGCGTATTCATTTCTACAGCCAATGTAGCACGAGCTTTCAAATAAGAGACATCTCTGGGATTATCGGAAACCAATCTGTTGAAATCTTCTAAAGATTCACGATACTTCAACTCCTTCTGATTTAAAAGTGCCCTGCCCAAACGTGCAGTATTATTTCCCGGTTCCTCCTGTAATAAAGTGTTATAATCTATTCTCGCTCCTTTATAATCCCTACGTTGCATATAAATATAAGCCCGGAAAAGTAATGCTTCCTTATTTTTCTTGTCTATATCGATCACATTACAATAATCCACATAAGCCCTGTCAAACAAATTTTTCTCCAAATAGAGTGAAGCACGATTGAGTAATGTAACAACAGAATATGGAGTAATATTCAAGGATAACGTGTACGAGTCAATAGCATCATCTATTTTCCCCAATCTCCGCTGGACCGTTCCTAGATTAGTAAACAATAAAGCATTACGCATATTGGCAGGATCCATCTTCAATGCCTGTCTGAACAAAATTTCTGATTTTGTCAAACTGTCTTTTTTTGCCGCATCCAACGCACTGGTTATCAGTTCATCGTAAGTTTGCGCCTGCAACTGCATACATGCACATAGCAACATAAGATAACATACGATCTGTTTCATCCGATTTTCTATATTAATTAATTCCGGTTGCAAAGGTAGAGGAATCTTTAACGATATTCCTTTAGTTTAATTAAAAAAAGCATAAGGTAGGTTTCTCGTTTTAAAGGGTATTCCGTATATTTGGCATACAATTTTAAAAGAATAAAGAACATGAAAGTAGAAAAAGCGATATTCGCCGCCGGATGCTTCTGGGGCGTACAACATCAGTTCGAACGTATTCCGGGTGTACTAAACACTACAGTCGGTTATACAGGTGGTCCGGAAGCCAACCCCGCATATACTCAGGTAAAAGCCCACATGACACACCATGTAGAAGCTATTTTTGTAGATTATGACGCCGACATGGTTTCTTATGTGGATTTGTGCAAACTTTTTTTTGAAATACATGATCCCTCACAAACCGATGGAATAGGTCCCGACCTTGGGCCGCAATATCGGAGTATGATTTTCTACATGGATGGAAAACAAAAATCCGAAGCTGAAGAGGTCATCGAACTGCTTCGCTCGAAAGGTCATAGAGTCAATACCAGATTACGCCCTGCCGAGAAATTTTGGGAAGCAGAAGGCTATCATCAGCACTATTACGATAAAATGGGAGGAGAACCTTACTGTCATATACGCGTAAAAAAATTCTAAATTAAACAACAGAGATGTGTTCAAATAATAGCACACCTCTGTTATTCATAATTATCCGAAACCTTTCATCATTTCATCAATGCCTCCAGATACATATAAAATTCGGGGTCCTCGCCAACTACCTGTTTAGCAATTTTCCCTTCAGGATCAATCACATATTTAGTGGGATAACCACTTACTCCATACATCACCGCCACATCCGGTTCACCTATATTGCGTACATTAATCCACGGCAATTGATGCTCAGCTACTGCTTTTTTCCATTTATCCTCTGTATCATTGCAGTCAATCCCTACAAATTCTATTTTTCCCTTGTATTTTTCATATGCCTTTTTCATTTCGGGAATTCCTTTTATGCACCATCCACACCAGCTTCCCCAGAAATCAAGCACTACATATTTACCTCTCAGAGAAGATAAGTCAAAATTCTTTCCATCCAAATCCTTCAAAGTAAATTCTGGAGCGAGATTACCTGGTTTCATTGCTTCTTTTGCTTTATCGCGAGCCAGTTCTTTCTCATATCCTTCTCTCATTCTCTGATATAAAGGAGCCATCATTCCTTCCTTTACCCGATCAGTCAAAACATTAAAAGCATCCCCCAACTGATCCCTTGACAACTGTGACATTACATATACTGATACATCTTTATCCGGATTCTGCCTAACATAGTCACTTTTTATTTTTAAAATATTTCCATACCATTCTTTTGCTGGGGCATAAACTTTACGGATAGAATCTCCGGGTATTCCTTTTTTCTCCATATCCATACAGACTACGTTCAATGAATCTATTTTATGACTATATGTTTTACAGTCCTCCACCACTTCATTATAATCGTCATAAAAGGAACCTCCCTCCAATTTATATTCATCCAATGAACCTGAAATTTTTATAGGCTGGCCAGGCAACAACAAAAAACTTACAGCTTTCATCGATATGGCAGGTATACTGCCATCCTCATTGGGTTTCACTGACGGTTTACCATAAATATAAACCTGTTTCAATACACTATTACCTAAATTAAAGGCAAAACTTCCATTTTGCATGGCAACCGTATCTGTCCTACGACTATCACGATCATTTACAGGAAAAGATTGTACCAATAATGTATCACTCTCGATACCAGTCAGCGTACCGCTGATTTCCGGTCGGCTCAAAGGCTGGCAGGCAATCATAAAACCAGCTCCTACCAAAGCATAAACTAAATTCTTCATTTAAATGTCTTTCAATTATTATCTTTGTTTTATTTGCAGCATCAAATATACTTTTTCTTATCCAATAAAAATAAAGAATCAGAAGTAAAATGCCATTCACTTCTGATTCCCCGTAAAAGACCTATAAATTTCTATGCTTTCTTGATATAATCCACAATCCAAGCACCCACTTCCCTGGTACCATACTTGGCCCCACCTTCAACCTGAATTTCCGGAGTACGCACATTTTCATCCAAAGAAGCATCTACAGCCTTACGAATCAAGGCGCCTTCCTCCTTAAGGTCAAAATACTCAAACAGCATGGCTACCGATAGGATTTGAGCCAATGGATTGGCTATATTCAATCCTTTAGCCTGTGGCCATGAACCGTGAATAGGTTCGAATACCGGAGTGCTTTCACCCGTAGAAGCAGAAGGAAGCAATCCCATAGAGCCGCTGATAACAGAGCCTTCATCTGTCAGAATATCACCAAATGTATTCTCAGTCACCATTACATCAAAGAAACAAGGATCCTGAAGCATCTTCATGGCAGCATTATCCACAAACATATAGTCTGTAGTCACTTCCGGATACTGAGGAGCCATCTCTTGTGCAATCTGTCTCCACAGACGTGAAGATGCCAACACATTGGCTTTATCAACTACAGTAAGATGCTTACGGCGCTTCATAGCATATTCAAAAGCCACTTTTAAGATACGCTCAATCTCCGGACGAGTGTACATATTGGTATCGTATGCCTTATCATTATCCTGATATTTTTCTCCGAAATACATACCTCCGGTCAATTCACGGATACAGATAAAATCTGCATTTTCCACCAGTTCAGCCCGTAACGGAGATTTATGAACCAGACATTTAAAAGTCTGCACAGGACGAATATTAGCAAACAAACCCAATTTTTTACGCATAGCAAGCAAACCTTGTTCCGGACGAACTTTTGCTGTGGGATCATTATCAAATTTAGGATCACCTACAGCAGAAAACAACACTGCATCCGCATTCTTACAAGCCTGAAAAGTCATTTCAGGAAACGGATCACCTACTTTATCGATCGCATCCGCACCACAGATCGCATATTCATAACTTACTTTATGACCAAATTTCTCGCAAACAGCATTCATCACATCAACGCCTTGCACTGAAATCTCCGGTCCGATACCGTCACCGGCTAAAACTGCAATTTTAAAATCCATTTTTTTAGTGATTAATGGTTAGCGGTCAGTGATTAATAGTTGGCGGTTAATGAAATCTGACAACACTGTTCATTAACCACTAACCATTAATCACTAACCATTATTATTCATATTCATTTTCTATTATATTCAGCATTTTCATGGTAGCCTTAATAGCAGCCTCCGTCTGGTCAGCATCCAGCCCACGAGTACGAAATACTTTTTCTTCAAAACTCCAAGTTATTACTGTTTGTACAAATGCATCTGTACGGCCCCCAGGAGGAATACTTACCGCATAGTTGGTCAACATAGGGAATTTACGCCCCAGTGTCACTTTATAAATTTTACGCAATGCACGCACAAAAGCATCATACTGACCGTCGCCGCTGGAATTCTCCTCAAACTCTTTTCCATTAATCTCTATTTTCACAGTAGCCATCGGCTTCAGTCCATGCGCCAGTGTCACAATATAACTTTTCAATTTTACACTTTCGCTTACCACCCCATGCTTCAGCACATCGGAAACAATATAAGGCAAATCCTCCTGAGTAACCAGTTCCTTCTTGTCACCCAATTCGATAATACGTTCCGTTACCTTACGCATGGATTCTTCATCTAAATCAAGACCCAAATCCTCCAGATTTTTACGAATATTGGCTTTGCCACTAGTCTTGCCCAACGCATACTCACGTTTACGCCCGAATCGTTCCGGCAGCAAATCATTGCAATAAAGATTATTCTTGTTATCACCGTCGGCATGAACGCCGGCCACTTGCGTAAACACATTCTCACCCACAATCGGCTTGTTGGCAGGAATAACAATACCTGAATAAGATTCCACCACTCGGCTCACATCATTCAGACGGCTTTCGTCAATATTGGTCAAAGCATTAAAATGATCCTTCAGAATAGCTTGAACACTGGCAAGTGGTGCATTTCCTGCACGTTCCCCTAATCCATTGATAGTAGTATGAAGCCCTTTAACCCCACTCAGCACAGCAGCAAGTACATTACTCACAGCCAAGTCATAATCATTATGCGCATGGAAATCAAAATGGGTATGAGGATAACGTTTTTTCATCTTCCGCATAAATTCTATCACTTGCAAAGGATTCAAGATACCTAATGTATCGGGTAACATATATCGCTTGATGCTAGTATCCTTCAATCCGTCCATCAACTGGAATACATAGTCAGAAGAGTCTTTCATACCGTTACTCCAATCTTCCAGATATACATTAACGGCAATATCCAGTTCATCAGCATAACGCACCACATTCACAATATCTTCAATATGTTCTTCAGGCATTTTCTTCAACTGCTGTGTACAATGTTTCAACGAACCTTTACACAATAAGTTTATTACCCTGCATCCTGTACGTTGTATCCAGTCTACAGAAGTACGGCCATCCACAAATCCGAGCACCTCCACTTTGTGAAGCAAATTCCGGCGGGCAGCCCAGTCACATATCATTTTAACGGCTTCAAATTCGCCATCCGATACACGGGCCGAGGCAACCTCTACCCTGTCTACCTTTAAATCTTCCAATAGCAATCGAGCAATCATCAATTTTTCATGGGGTACAAAAGATACTCCGCTGGTTTGTTCACCATCGCGGAGTGTTGTGTCCATGATTTCTATTTTGACGCTTTTTCCCATGCTTCTATCTTGTCTTTGTTGGTCAGCAAAAAGTCGATATCATCCAACCCGTTCATCAAACAATGTTTCTTATATGCATTGATTTCAAAATGTTCGCTTTTACCTGTAGCCTTGTTGGTTATAGTCTGTTCAGGCAAATTTACTTCCACCTCTATTTTTGGATCTGCATGAATTGAATCAAAAAGTTCCTTCAAGAATCCTTCACTCACCACCACCGGAAGTACAAAATTATTTAATTCATTATTCTTATGAATATCAGCAAAGAAGCTGGACACAACTACCCGGAAACCATATCCGGCGATAGCCCATGCAGCATGTTCACGGCTGGAACCAGAACCGAAATTCTTTCCCGCCACAAGGATTTGTCCACCGTAAGTAGGATTATTCAATACAAAATCCTTGTTAAGAGAACCATCTGGATTGTAACGCCAGTCACGGAACAGATTATCACCAAAGAATTTCTCTTCACGAGTTGTCGCCTTTAAGAAACGGGCCGGAATAATTTGGTCTGTGTCCACATTCTCTAAAGGAAGGGGTACGCAAGTGCTTGTTATGATATTGAATTTCTGTTTCATTGTCTTCGCATTTTTAAATTAGTTCTCTAGGATCTGTTATTACACCGGTCACTGCCGCAGCAGCAGCTACCAGCGGACTGGCAAGCAACGTGCGAGCACCTGGTCCCTGGCGTCCTTCAAAATTACGGTTACTAGTAGATACCGAATATTTTCCGGCCGGAATCTTATCATCATTCATAGCCAGACAAGCAGAACATCCCGGTTGACGGATAGAAAATCCTGCTTCCTCCAAAATTTTGTCCAAACCTTCTTCACGAATCTGTGCATCTACCATCCATGATCCTGGAACCAGCCATGCAATCACATGATCTGCTTTCTTTTTCCCTCTCACTAAAGAGGTAAAGGCACGGAAATCCTCAATTCGTCCGTTAGTGCAAGCACCCAAAAATACATAATCAATTTTCTTACCTAGCAAGTATTCTCCCGGCTGAAAGCCCATATAGTCCAAAGACTTTTTAAAAGAAGCACTTTTATCATCTACCGGAATATGTTCAGTGATTCCCATACCCATTCCTGGATTCGTTCCGTATGTAATCATCGGCTGAATATCTGCTGCATCAAAACGAACCTCTTTATCAAATACAGCATCATCATCACTCTTTAATGTTTTCCAATGAGACACCGCTTTATCCCAATCCGCACCCTTCGGAGCATGTTCCCTGCCTTTTATATATTCAAAAGTCACTTCATCAGGAGCAACCATGCCACCACGTGCCCCCATTTCAATACTCAGATTACATAAAGTCAGACGCCCTTCCATACTCAAGTTACGGACAGCTGAACCGGCATATTCCACGAAGTATCCAGTAGCACCACTGGTTGTCATCTTAGACATCATATAAAGAGCCATGTCTTTTGCCGTCACTCCTTTACCCAGTTCGCCATCAATAGTGATACGCATGGTTTTCGGACGAGATTGTAAGATACATTGTGAAGCCAACACCATTTCTACTTCACTGGTTCCAATACCGAAAGCAACAGCTCCCATCGCACCATGGGTAGAAGTATGCGAGTCACCACAAACAATTGTCATCCCCGGCAAAGTCAGCCCTCTTTCCGGACCTACTACATGAATAATACCATTTCTTTTATCCATCATACCGAAATGAGCCAAACCGAAATCTTTGGCATTCTTTGCCAAAGTATCCACCTGCGTTTTAGAAACCGGATCCTCAATCGGTTTGTCCTGGTCATGTGTCGGAGTATTGTGATCCGGCATACAATATACATGATCCGGACGAAAGACTTTCACCCCGCGTGCGCGCAGTCCCGCAAAAGCCTGCGGACTAGTTACTTCATGACAATAAAGCCTGTCTATATAAAGCTGAGTAGGTCCGTCCTCAACCTTTTGTACCACATGGGCATCCCAAATCTTATCAAATAATGTGTTAGCCATTTTACGTATTATTATCTTTTAAACTTGTTGATACAATCAATATATGCTTCTACTGATGCAGCGATAATATCTGTATTCGCTCCGAAACCATAGTACATCTGTCCGTCATATTCCACCTGCATGTGTACTTTACCCATATCATCACTACCTTTACTGATAGCCTGGATCGTAAATTCCTTCAACACCATGTGGCGGTCAATAATTTTTTTCAAAGCCTTGATAGCAGCATCTACCGGTCCATTTCCACTGGCAGCAGCTTCAAAGTGCTCTCCTGCAATATTCAGCCCTAAACTTGCCACCGAACGAACTCCCACTCCGCTTGTTACCTGCAAGTAATCCAGTTTAATATGGTTATTAACACTTCTATCGGCACCTGCCAATACCAGAATATCATCATCTGTGATATCTTTCTTCTTATCAGCCAGTTTTAAGAAATCCTCATATACCTTATCCAATTTGTCCTGCTCCAGTTCGACTCCCAAAACATGAAGACGATGTTTTAACGCAGCACGTCCGCTACGAGCAGTCAAAACAATAGCATTATCATCAATGCCCACATCCTTCGGGTCAATAATTTCGTATGTTTGTACGTTCTTCAAAACACCATCTTGATGGATACCGGATGAATGTGCAAAAGCATTGCGTCCCACAATTGCCTTGTTCGGCTGAACCGGCATATTCATCAAACTTGACACCATACGGCTAGTCGGATAAATCTTCTGAGTATTGATATTTGTCTGAATATTAATATCATTATGGCATTTGACAATCATTGCCACCTCTTCCAAGGAAGTATTACCAGCACGTTCTCCAATACCATTGATAGTCACTTCTACCTGACGTGCTCCATTTAACACACCACTAATCGTATTAGCAGTAGCCATACCCAAATCATTATGACAATGAGTAGAAATAATAGCCTTATCAATACCATCTACATGATCTACCAAATATTTAATTTTCGCCCCATACTCTTCAGGCAAGCAATAACCTGTAGTATCAGGTATATTCACTACTGTCGCTCCCGCTTTAATAACAGCTTCTACCACACGAGCCAAATATTCATTATCCGTACGTCCTGCGTCTTCCGCATAAAATTCCACATCATCTACATAGCGACGTGCATATTTCACAGCAGCCACCGCACGTTCAATAATTTCTTCACGAGTAGAATTGAATTTATATTTGATATGAGAATCTGAAGTTCCAATGCCAGTATGAATACGTTTGTGCTTGGCAAACTTCAATGCGTCAGCAGCTACATCGATATCTTTTTCAACTGCACGAGTCAGCGCGCAAATGGTTGGCCAAGTAACAGCCTTAGAAATTTCAATTACTGAATTGAAGTCCCCCGGACTTGAAATAGGAAATCCTGCCTCAATCACATCCACTCCCAAAGCCTCCAACTGCTTAGCCACCTGAATCTTTTCCACTGTATTCAACTGACATCCCGGAACCTGTTCGCCATCACGAAGAGTGGTATCAAAAATAAATAATCTGTCACTCATAAATTTCAATTTTATACATTATTACATTCATAAAAAAAACCTTTCACACAAGGAAGTGAGAAAGGCTTTCGTATATCATTATTCACACATACTTTTATGCACAACACTCACTTCCTGCTGACTTTGCCAGTAGAATAATAATGCCGCATAGCAAAATATGTATAAATCCTTGGTTCATTGTTTATCTCTTATTTTATCTAAAACGTTGCAAAGGTAGAGATTATTTTCTAAACACAAAATAAAAATGAAAGTTTTTTCATAATATAAACTACGATTTTTTATTTATTCTATTTTTAGAGTAACAGTTTATAGGAAGATATACATCTACAAGTATCTCTATAGAAGTGTATCTCCAAAGTTATAGATCACTTTAGATATAGAGGCCCAATTGAATTGACACAAATTAAACTCACTTTATGACATAGACATGAACATTGCCCGCTACAGGGCAAAACTTCCGGGGTTGCTTCCCGCCGGAGAAGGAGCATGGCGGAGCCAGCCGGGCAGGCCCGGGGAAACAGAGCCAGCCACACGTGGATGTAAATTCACACGTGGATACAAAAAAAAAGCCTCCGGAACTTCTTCAAGTCCGGAGGCTTCAATCAAAAACGGCAGCTACCTACTCTCCCACTGTGACGCAGTACCATCGGCGTGACAAGGCTTAACTTCTCTGTTCGGAATGGGAAGAGGTGGAACCCTTGTGCTATAGCCACCTGAATAAGGGCGACATATCGACAAGCCATCAGCGTTATCTTATCCTGTAGTAATAACCGAACGTATACACCATCCAAAATATAAGGAAAGTGGACGGGCAATTAGTAATGCTCGGCTTTGATGTCTCCATCTTTACACCTGCATCCTATCAACGTCGTAGTCTACAACGACCCTCAGAAATCTAATCTTGTGGCCGGCTTCGTACTTAGATGCTTTCAGCACTTATCCGATCCAGACTTAGATACCCGGCAATGCACCTGGCGGCACAACCGGTAAACCAGAGGTCTGTCCAACACGGTCCTCTCGTACTAGTGTCAGAGCCACGCAAATTTCATACGCCCA